>Ga0137422_1000038_pt1 | contig 42482 bp, 59 predicted proteins | sample EasRivERMZT551_2_FD_102330 | JGI IMG/M metagenome (GOLD analysis project Ga0137422, IMG submission 102330) | Soil microbial communities from meander-bound floodplain in the East River, Colorado, USA - East River MetaG ERMZT551_2 | ecosystem: Environmental > Terrestrial > Soil > Floodplain ... | reverse complement strand
GCAATACAAAGCTGACGATTCCCCATAGCTGTGTTGGGTTCAACTTCGTATCCCGTGATCCACGAGAGACTTTTAAGCGCCTCCCTCAACCCCCGCACCGCCTTCGACGTGAGCGCGGCGTTCCAGCCCATCTTAAAGCTTGCGATGTAAGCCTTTTTCTCAGCCATCGAAGTCATAACCTTGGTCAAGACACTCTTGTTGATCGCGGACTGAATTGCTGCATTAGCCGCCGCATCGCGCTCTTTGGATTCAGTCATAAAAATCTATGTCCACTTCCGTTGCGTCCGGCGTCCATTTTGGGCAGTCGTCACTGTGGTCGTCTTGCCAGATAACAACTCCGCAAAATTCGCATTTGTCATCTCGCTCTTTTGAATTAGTCATCTTTGCCTCGGCATTTCGTGCATTCATCCACTATGGAATAGAGATTAATGCGACCCAATTCACAGGACTTGCACTCGCCTTTACCGTGAAACGTGAGTCCTTCAATTACCTTTTCTTCCGTTTCCCGGATCAGCGCTTCGTGCTCTTGGATAGAAATATATGTGACCATGCCGTCATCAATTAATTTCGGCGGGAATTTAGGTTCGGTCATCGTGAAAGACCTCGTTCCCGTTCCGATCCGTTAGTTGTCTCGCTTCGATGGATTGTGCAAGCCACCAATACACGGTGTCGGCGTCGAGATCCCCACCTAACTTTGAGTGATTCGCGGCATCTATATTTGCTTTATACTCGGCTCCCAGCTCACCGGTAGTGCTGTCAAAGTATACTGCCCCTATTTGACATAAGCAGGCGTGTTTTCCATTTCCAAATGTCTCAAAATCAATCATTACGTCTTTCATTTATTGCTACTCATTTTTATCTTTAACAGTGAGTTGTTTCAAAGCTTCCTTAACCTTATCATGATAAAGTTTATCTAATTCCTTAACCTTAACCGCGCTGTACTTACCGACGATGAAGAAGCCGTTAAATAAACCCAGTGCCAAGACGGCCATGGTAGGTAGTTGCATGATTGATGCTAATACGCTGAGTAACACAGAGCTTAAGAAAAGTAAGCCTATAGTTTTAAGGCTAACCTTCGCTATATCCTTTTCGTACTGCTCTATAACTTCATTTAACTTATTCATAAAGTTGGTAAGTTCTTTCTAAAACTACACATGCAGATCTGCGCCAGCTATCTGTGTCATCTCTGATGATCGCTGTCTTAAGAATCCATCCATTTTCTATATAACTTTTAAGGCTGTTTTTAGACTCAGGCCGGAAGAAGAAGTTAGTGTAATTACTATCGCTAGTGGTAGGTGGGTATTCCGAATTATTTAAATATAATACCTTCTGCTCAACTTTATTATTCATACTTCTTCCCATCCATTCTCAGTGTGTATCCATCCCCCGGTATCACTATAGTTTGTCTTACACTTCAGGCACTTACCGCCTTTGACCTTACTTATTGGATCTTCCCAATGAAAATCATCATGATATAAGCAGCCGTCTACGCCGAGTTCAACAAAACCAAGAGTAGTCGCTGCTAATTTGTTACATTTAGGGCAAGTAATCTTAGTCCCTGGAGGTATCATTTGCACTTCCTCAAGATCTTCAAAAGCTCTTCTGCAAAATAATCAAACCTGGCGGTCCGAGCAGCAGCATAAGCAGCATAAGCAGCAGCATCAGCAGCAGCATAAGCAGCATCAGCAGCAGCATAAGCAGCATAAACAGCAGCATCAGCAGCAGCATCAGCAGCATAAGCAGCATCAGCAGCAGCAGCAGCAGCATAAGCAGCAGCATCAGCAGCATAAGCAGCATCAGCAGCAGCATAAGCAGCAGCATCAGCAGCAGCACGCCATTCTTTGGTGCCTACGTCTTTGCGCTTCCATAGCGCAATTACGCTTTGAATGGATTCAACCACCTTGGGGTTTTTGTTGTGAGCAAAACTCTTGAGTGCGGATTCCAGAACGCAAATCAGAAATGGGGCTTTTGCTTGTTCAAGATCTGCGCCTGGCTTAATCGCCTTTAAAAATTGAGCAGGCCACTCCTTTGCCTTCCCGCTCGACATGCCCTCAAACAGACGATCTTCGACTCGAGCCAGCCAAGTCGGAATGCCAAGCTCTGTTTCATATTTTGAATGCTCTGATCCATGGATGGTACAGCCCACTGCGCAGCCTTTGCCTTTACTCCAGTATTGCCCCTTAATAATCTCATCCGCCTTTTGGTGTGCCAAAACGCGTGCGAGATATTTTTCTTTGATTTCTTGTTTACCGTGAAATGCGATCATTTTCCCTCTCCCATCTCCGCTGCGAAGCGTTCGCGGATAAATTCAGCACACATGGCCCGGTTCTTCATCACTGCTGCGCCTTCGTATGGTGCTTTCCGAGTCAGAAGCAATTCCACAACTTCCCTCAGCGTCTCGGCGCGGGACCAGAGGGCACCCTCTTGAAAGGACTCTGCTAATGTGAATCCGCCGGTAATTACAGCTTCGTCTGATACGCTATCGCTGTGTACTCGAGCCGCCTCCCGCGCGCGGGCCTTGAAGTCGTTCATTGGAATAGTGCTCCTCTGCCAGTTTTAGACTTAAAAATAGTGTATGTAAAACCGATAGAATCTTCAACAGGAAACTTTTGATAAGGATAACGATCATCTAGTAGATGCTTCGAATAGTGTTCATATTGTATACTTAGGTTGTCGGTTACATGGATACCAAACTGGAAATTCCAGCCGATCATGTAGTACTGGCTATTGTTGGTCATGCTGTGTACCAGGTTGTCCCAAAAAAAGATGTCTGCTAAGTCCATATTGAGTCTAAGGTCTATGCTCTCCTTAGGCGTAGAGTCATAGAATAAAGGATCTCTGGTGCTGTCTGCATAGTGCTTGTAACTCAGGTCAAGTTTTTTTAACTCAAGTATCTGAGCCTGAGCGCTGTGGGATGCTAGTATCAGTAGAATTGTTAATAGAACAGTCATTAGAGATTTCATTATTCTTTATTCTCCTTAACAAGCGCTAAAGCTCCTAAAATCATTGCCTTATAAGGTTTATAATACTGCTGAGGTAAACCTAATTCTTCTGCATCTTTAGCAGTTAATTTTAAGATTTCTTTACGTTTAAGTATTTTGCAGCCAATGAAGACTAGCTTTCTAGTAACAGTAACAGAATATTGCATCGCTATTACTATTACTAGTATAGCGGAGATGCAGTCTATATGCGCGTCGCCATAAACCCACGCGTTGCCAGAAACCTGCGCGTTGCCAGAAACCTGCGCGTTGCCAGAAACCCACGCGTTGCCAGAAACCTGCGCGTTGCCAGAAACCCACGCGTTGCCAGAAACCTGCGCGTTAGTTTGTACAAATCCACCTTTATCGCCTTTTTTAACTCCGTGCCTAGGTAAGTCAACTAGAGCCTGAATACGATATAATTTAATAAATCCTAAATCTAGTACTTCTTCAGTTAGTTTAATATGACTCATATTTAATTTCTTTCATTATAGAAATCATAAAAGTGATCAACGTACTCGCGGTCTTCTTCAAGAGAATGTAGAAGTCGCTCAGCAATAGCATCTTCTATGTCGCTTTGAATCTCGCCTGAGAGATCGTTACGTGACATTTCTTCAGTATCTGCGCTGTTCTTATCTAAGATCTTGTAAGGGATGAAGTCTACGTAGGTAACTTCATCTGCCGAAACTTGTCCCCAGCCTTTGATGTATAACCAAGAACCATCCGGTAACTGATACTCAAACTCATCAATACTTGGCATATATCGTATCTCCTATGATCAGATTACTAAAGTTATAGTGTAAGCGCAAGTTTCAAAGTTGACACACCGTACTCTTGGCTTATCACTTTTACCTGCTCATTGAAATGATTCCTAGTAAACTTATGTGAAGAATCCCTGAAGATTAAGACTTTAGCGCTCTCTTTGCCAGGATAAAGCCTCAGTGCCCTACCGATTTGCTGCATCAAGGCTACCTTAGACTTGCCTAAACCAGCTATTATAACGTACTCGCAGGGTTTGGTATCTACGCCCATGCCCAGTATCCCCGTAGTGCCTATTAAGCAACTTAATTGTCTAGAATTAAACTCAGCAATAAGACCTTCAGAAGCATCGTCTTGTCCGTTAGCAAAAGGAATACTTGTAAGCGCGGACAGTATCTCACCGTGTCTTATCTCCTTAACTAGGCATAGAGCGCTTTTAGAGTCGCCTTCCAATGATTGTAATACTTTAGCAATAATGCCGTTACGATCTTTGTTGTTAACAACTAGCTCTGAGTAAACCTGAGCCCATGTCCTACCTTTAGGAACTATAGCAGGCAGATCGTAGTAATAAGCTTCTACCGGTACTATCCTCTTATTCTTTACGCAATCTTGGTAACGAATTTCGTATATAACTTTACTTAGGATGGACTCAAGTAAAATCATTTCTTGCTCGTCAGTACGAAATGGCGTAGCAGTTAGGCCGATCCTGAAGTATATGTCATTCCAAGCTTTTTTATTTAGCTTTTGATAGGTCTTAGCAGCGCTTCTATGAAATTCGTCTAGTATTAAACATTCATACCCCTTTACTGGTTTATTAGGGTCTAGAGCATCAATGTTTTCGATGGCTATCTCAAAAGACCTCTTTAAGCTGCCAACTTTAATGGTACCGAATATTTTTGATAAGCTTTTGGTAAGCTGTCGCTTGAGTTCTAAGGTTGGAACTACTATTAAAGTCTTAACTTGAAATTTATTTATGATCAAAGCTGCTATGATACTTTTACCGAGTCCGGTAGGCGCTGAAATTATGCCTCTATAGGCTCTTAAACAGGCATTAGCGGCGTTTTCTTGCTCTGGGTAAGGGGTAATGTCCAATTGCATTGTAAATCGAGATAAAATAGGCTTTGGCACGATTCTGTTATCTCTGATAATCTTAGGCAAGCCATGAGCAGAAAGAAACTTGGCGACTCTTTCCAACAAACCGGTAGGAAAACTACCGTCTTTGGAGATCAGGTAGGTGCGTTTAGGACCAAAAGCTCCGCTATAGTATGAAGCCTTAGCATTAGGTATGTAAGAAAGTAATTTCTTAAGTTTTCTTTGCATGATTAGATCCAATCCATGGACCTGACTCATGCTATTGCTAATTGTTAAGATAACTTGACTCATACTTAGTTCTGAGTAACCACACAGTCGGGATAAACATGGAGATTACATCCCTGGGGTGCGATGGAACTATAGTTTCCAGGGGGAATCTCTGAGAAGTAATCGATGTTGCCGTTATATACTCCATAAAGTTTATGCTGAATACATAATGCAACTTCAGGAAATACGTTCGGGTAACTAGCTGGAGGGTTGTTAGGGCACAGCTGAACGGCATAGACTGATACAGCATCAGCACCGTTGCTACCGTTGTTACCGTTCTCGCCTGTGTCTCCTTTAGGACCCTGAGCTCCAGTGTCTCCTTTAGGGCCTGGAATGAACACGGCGTCGTAGCCGCATCCAGAAAGGCCAAATAAAGTGAATAAAAGACTCAGTAGCATGACGAACAGGGCTGGGTATAGACTTGATAGAGATCGCACGTTTTAACTCCTTTTGAGGTCGAATATTGGGGGTTTTCAGACTACCCAACGGACCTGTCGACCAACCTCTGAGGGAATTCCCAGGATCTTGGCCACTTCTTTATGATACTCCTTCGGAACCAGAAAACAAGCCTCTTCAGATCGTTTATAGAAGAGATCAGACTTAGGCTGTGTGGAGATCTTATTAATCTCTTGGATAGCCTTCTTAGCGCTGCCCTTAATCGTCACAGCTATAAGCTCTTTGCTAAATTCATAGACGAAGCCCTTAGCACCGAAGGCTTGATAAGCGTATATCCCAGACTCAACTAAGTCATGGTGCTTGAGAGCCGGGATACCGTGAACGTAGCAGGGTACGGAAGGCTTGTACCACTCCGGGCTTCTACGCTTCACACCTTTAGCCTTAACTTTAAAGAAATCATCCACGTTGGTGCAGATGCATTGCCTGTTGCACTGCTTGCAGTCATTACATTTTTGCATTATCTTAATCCTTTCTTGCCTTTAACTCTTGCAACAGCTATTCCAACCTTAACTCTGATATATTGCATTAAACTGTTTAACTTTTAAACACTAGGATATAAAAATTTAGCTATAACTTTTTTACTTGACAATATACAAATCTGTGTTAGAATAGGAAACATACGGCCGGTTGGCCTGTGAGTTAATAGTAGCTATGTGTTTTTTCCAGGCTAAGTCTTTGTTCATAAGATCTAGTATAAGTCTTAATAGGAAATTAGGAAAGTAATACTTTAAGACTTACAGAAGAAAAATTTTTATTTACCTATGTAATCTTACGATGCTATTATGATTAATATGAAAGTTAAGAAACTTGCTAATATCACTGGCTCATTAAAACTTAATTATAAAAATACGTTAATAATTTATCCGTCAGCTGCAGCTAAGAGCAGCTCCTTAGTACGGATATTAAAGAAAAAGTTTAGGTATTCTAAATATTCAAGAATAAAGATACAGTATGACATTTACTGCTCTCCTTACATAGGGTATTTTTTTAATAAAAAAGGAAGAATGCTAATTTTGTTGTTGTAATTTTAAAAAGCCTGGGTTACTCTGTTTAAGTAGACGCATACATCCCCTCTGACCCCTAGGAGGCTGTAGCTGAGGACCCAATCTCTCAATCCCCCTAACCTCAGCTACAGCCTTCATCTTTTCCATGGACTTCTCACAGGTATTAAGATAAGGTTAACTGATGACTAGAAAGTACGACGAAGAGCAGGCGACCTTAGAGAACTTAGCCTTAGAGGTGTACAACTTCATCAAGGCTAACACTGGAGTCAAGGCTAAGTCCTTGCTTCATAAGACGCCTGAAGTCGTGTTCCTGAATAAGTACATACAACTTAGTTTATTTGCAGCATTAAACACACCGCCTACTAAGAAACTTTCTAATGAAGAGAAGATTCAATACGTTCAGAAGAACTTCGCTATGGTGAAGTTAGACGTGCAGGAAGCAGTAGCTCAAGCTTTCCAAGAGGAGATGAGCAGGTTTATAGGAAGGCACATGGAGTACTTCTGTCAGATCATGCCTATACCAGAACCGGCGAACAAGCAACTATGCTAGGATTTAAAATAAATGACTAAGATACAAGTTATAGGATTAACTATACTGCTCGTAGCAGTATTCGCTTTTGGACGATATTCAGCTCCAGAGAAGATCAAGACCGTCGAGAAGATTGTAGAAGTCGAAAAGAAAGTCAAAGAAAAAAAGGAGCAGGAGAAGCGCGAGATTCACCGCACCACAACGATTACCGAGACGATAAAACCTAACGGCGAGAAAGTTATTGTGACCGAAATTAGGGAAGATACGAATGTAGTCAAGAACAAAGACACTGCAATCGTTAAAGATAAGGTCATTGAAGGAACTAAAGATGAAGAAATTGTTAAGAGCGGTTCTCATTTAAATGTTGCATTATTAGTAGGAAATAAAGTAGACTTGAGCAATGGTATTATTGGAGCGCACATTAGTCGTAATCTTATTGGTCCTATTAGTATTGGACTTTTTGGCCTTAGTTCAGGGATTCTAGGGGCTTCTGTAGGATTGGAGTTTTGAATGCATGATATGAAAGAATACTTAGATCAGTATGCAAAGCTTTTGCCGCTTAATAAGTCTATTAGCTTAACCGAGGCTGAACGACGAGCCGGTGAGTTCTTATCAGCAATGGCTACTATTACAGACTGGCGGCATACATTCAACGAAGAGAAGATCAAGTTTACGTCGATTCAAGCAGCAGTATACGCTGAAGAATTATCAAAAGGCACTGCGAAGACGATTACAGAGAATAAGATTACCGTAGAAGCTTCTAAAGAATATGCTGCTGCAAGAGAAGAATTGGAGCGCATAGAGAACGATCTTAGTTATCTAAAAGCATACTTCGAGATATTTTCTCAGGCTCATATATACTATAGACAGATGGCGAAGGGCGATAATGTCTAAGTTTAACATGAATAACTTAGCTTCTGATATCCGGAAACAGTTTAAAGATAATCCTAAGCTATCAAAGCGAATAGGCGTAGGCTCTAATTTATCTAAGCTAGAAGATAAAGATTTCATCACCATGCCAAGCTGGTGGCAGCAAATTACTGGCGTTCAAGGCATGCCATTCGGCAAGATCGTCATGATCGCAGGAGACAGTGACAGCGGTAAAACATCATGTGCTATCGAAGCTATGAACGCTGCGCAGCAGCAAGACGTTGGAATCATTTATGTTGAAACCGAAGGAAAGACTACTGAAGCTGATCTTAAGAACTGGGGTGTGGATCCTGGGGGAATTCTTCTGGTACAATCATCTATTGCAGAGGAAGCTTTTGAATTACTGTTTGCTGCATGGGATCGATTTAAGGAACACTACCCTGCTTCGAAGCTTCTGGTCGTCTTCGATTCGATTGGAAACGTGGTGTCAAAAAGGGATTCAGAGATTGATCTTACTGAACAAGACAGTAAACCAGGGGGAAAAGGTAAAGTTAATCGATTAGCGATTTCTAAGATGATCTCTAAGCGAGATGAAGATAATGCAGCCATACTAATCTTAAATTATACCTACGATAACATAGGATCTCCAGGTAAGACTAATGCTGGAGGCAAAGCTGTAAATTTCTTTAGTTCCTTAACTTTTCAGACATCCCGCAAAGGATGGGTAGAAAAGACTATTAAAGGCGAGAAGGTACGTGTAGGAGCAGATGTACAATGGACTTTATTTAAAAATCACTTGAATAAGTCTGCTAATAATAAAAAACGACATATCCTCAGAATCACTTCCGAAGGAATATCTTGTGTTGAATCAGAGTAAATATACTTGGAATGCTGAGTTAGCAAGAAAGCAAAGAGAACGTCGAAAATTAAGCGGCAATAAAACTACATTTAAATATGAAAAAACTATTAATGGATTTTTAATGCGGCTATATAGAAATATGCAATCAAGAGTAACTGGGGTTCAGCATAAAAAAGCTCACTTATACCAAGGCAAAGAATTATTGCCTAGACAAGAGTTTTATAATTGGGCAAATAACTCTATAAAATTCTTAGATTTATTCAATAAATGGACTGCATTAGGGTATCCTCGAACTGAAACTCCATCTGTAGACAGAATTGATTCAAGTAAAGGATATACATTAGATAATATGCAATGGCTAACGCACTCGGAGAACAGCGCAAAATCTGCGAGAGAAGCATGCAAAAAGCCGTAATTGTTGCCGATGTTCATTATAATATCAGTACATTAACTTTAGCAGATGCTGGCATGCATCAGGCAATAAACATGGCAAACAGTCTAAAAGTTCCACTCATAGTAGCAGGCGACCTACATGATACTAAAGCGCAGCTTAGAGGCGAATGCGTAAAAGCTATCATAAGTACTTTCAAACAAGTAAAAACCAAAGCGTACGTACTAGTCGGTAATCATTGTTTATTAAACGAAAAAGGTACTGAACATTCTCTAGAATTCTTGAGACCATACGCTAATATAGTAGATAGAAGTACCACATGCGCAAATGTTGGAATTTTATTGCCGTATTTTTCAGATACATCTAAATTATTAACTGAGTTAAGTAACATTAAACCCGAATCTACCATCATAATGCATCAAGGCGTACAGACAGCTTATATGGGCCATTATATACAGGATAAAACATCATTACCAAAGGAAACATTTAAAGATTTTAGAGTTATTTCTGGTCACTACCACAAAAAGCAGGATATAAAATGTGGCCGCCCTCGAAAAGGAGCGGTAGGGTTATTTAGTTATATAGGCAATCTATACACCCTGACTTTTGGAGAAGCTAATGACGGTCCAAAGGGGTTTCAAATACTTAATAGCGACGGATTATTAACTTTTGTACCAACTAATCTAAGAAAACACGTTATATTAGAAACACATATTAATGAACTTAACGCCGTAAACACTGCAGCCATACAATCTAATGACTTAGTTTGGGTTAAGCTACATGGTCCATTAAGCGAACTAAAAAAGTTAAATAAGAACGATCTTGGTAAACGATTGTTTAACAATGTTAATTATAAACTTGATCTAATTCCTGATAAATCAGAAGTCTCTCAACCTATTTTAGCGGCAAATACCAGCGAAGAAGTATTCGATAAAATCATAGATGCATTATCAGATAACGATAATCATAAGAACGAACTAAAAGATACGTGGCGGGACCTACTCAAGTGAGGATTCTCAAGGCTAAAGTTCATAATTTTGGAAGTTATAAAGAACTTGAGTTTGAATACAATAATCAAGGTCTCACCTTAGTCTATGGACCGACCGGCTCAGGTAAAAGCACTTTACAAGACATACCAGCATGGGTTATATACGGGATTACTGCCAAAGACGGTAGCGTTGATGATATTAGGAATTGGAGTAACTTAGATGAAGTCACTAAGGGTGAGATCACAATTGAGCTTCCTAGCGGAGACCCGGTTACTATTACAAGAATTCGGTCCAAATCACCCGGACAGAACGACCTCTATCTCATTTATGATTCCGACGGCAGTGCTAGGCTTAATCGTGGAAAGGACATCAATGACACTCAGAGAATTATCGAACAAATTATTAAAGTTACTGCGGAAGATTATCTCACGAGCGCATATTTTCATGAGTTCTCTAGAACTGGAGCGTTTTTTACCGCCAAAGCTAAAGAAAGACGAGAGCTCTTCAATCAACTCACAGATCTTTCCCTCGCAGAACGGCTCGATAGCCTCAGTAAGATACGTTTATCTGGGTTGCGATCCGAATCCAATATTAATTCGTCACAACTACTTGCACAACAAGATGTATTCCGAGCCATCAAGTCCGTTTTCGAATCAAATGAAAAAAGTAAAGAAGAATGGCAACAAAATCAAGAGAAAACCATCAAAGGTCTTGAGAATAAAGCGAAAAGTTACGAAGAAGAAAGAGAAAAGAAGCTAGCTACAGTTTACGAAGAGCTAGAGTATTTAGAATTAAGCTTAGATATTAACCATAAGATCGAGTGTCTGAAAACAGAACTTAATGCCAAGTTAGAGCAGTCAAAATGTAGAGAATGCGGCGCGCCAAAAGATCAGAAGTTAATCCAAAGCATTCGCAATGAAATCAATAAGATAGAAACAGAATATAAAGTTAACTTAACTAAGCATAATGGGCTAAAAAATGTCCTTAAAGATGAACAACAGAAGTGCAATCCTTACATAGCTCAGTTGGAAGCTGAAAGAGTTAAAGAAAATCCATTCCTTCGTCAAGCACGCAGCAGTCAACAGGATATTGATAAGCTTTCTAATAAAATCAAATACTTAGAAGAGCAAATTTATGTTTATAAACATAAAATTGATCTAACTGAGCAGGTAAGAGACCTTACAGTTAACTTAAGAAGTCAGTTACTACAAACCTCGGTACAATTCGTAGAAGACCGCACTAATGACTTAATACAAGATTATTTCGATGGCGAGCTTAGGGCAAATTTTAAGCTAACAGGCTCTGATAAACTTGAAGTATCGTTATATAAGAATGGTTACGAGTGTGTTTATGCTCAGCTTTCTAAAGGTCAGAGACAGATCTTAAAACTATGCTTTAGTCTTAGCGTGATGAAAGCAAGTGCAAATAAGATAGGCCAACACTTTGATACATTGATGTTTGATGAAGCCTTAGATGGACTAGATACTGAGCTTAAGCTTAAAGCATACAAATTGTTCGAGGCTCTAAGTTTAGAGCATGATTCTATAATTGTCATTGATCATGCTTCAGAGCTAAGGTCGCTATTCGATAATCAATATAAAGTTGAGTTAGTTAACGATTATAGTATAATTGAGAAAAGCTCATGAACAGTCTTATCTCTAAGAAAGAACGCGGACTGCTTAAGGGTGCTATACGCCGCGTATTTTCTCGTTCAGATTTAAGACGAGTTGTTATAGATTCAGGAAAGATTGAACATTTAGATCCTAATCGCCCTAGAGTCAAAAAGTGGGTAATATGTGAAGGCTGTAAGAACCCTACGCCGCAGTATAAAGCAGCAGTAGACCACGTCTATCCAGTAGTGCCAGTAGACAAGTCGCTAGAAGTCATGTCATGGGACGAACTGATAAACCGCATCTGGTGCCCACGAATTTACTTGCAAATTTTATGTAAGGTATGTCACGATGAAAAGACCAAACAAGAGCGAAAAGAACGTACAAAGTTTAAGAAGGAGCAACGAGATGTCAGAAAAAACGATTAAGCAGGTTAGAGGACAACTTAGGCAGATTACTAAGGAAATTCTTCCTGACCTGCTTACCCAAGAATTAATCAGCGCTGTTTATAAGCAACTAGCTGCAGAGTTTGGAGCACGATTCCAAATTGTGGAAAAGAACGTTTCAGATACTTTGACTGAGATTAATAACAGGTCCAAAGACGTACAAGACCTAGTAGTGCGCAAGAGTCTCGAGAACATGAAGACTTTAGATGAGGCGCCTGCGGAAGTGGTTCCAACAACTTCATAGTTCCCGTTACTAAAAAACACAGTAAGAGGGATAATGAGTAACAAATTAAAAATACTTTTATTCGATGTTGAAACAGCCCCTATAATCGCTTACGTATGGGGACTTTGGGAGAATAACGTTGCTTTGAATCAAGTTAAATCTGACTGGCACTTACTATCCTGGAGTGCAAAGTGGCTTGACTCTAAAGAAGTCATGTACATGGACCAGCGCAATGCAAAAAACATTGAGGATGACTCAAAGATTCTTAAAGGAATCTGGAATCTTCTGAATGACGCAGACATTGTGATCACGCAAAATGGAAAACAGTTTGATAAGAAGAAGCTGAATGCACGATTTATCTTAAATGGCTTCAAGCCTCCTAGTTCTTTTAAGCACATAGACACATTACAGCTCGCTAAGAAACATTTCGGATTCACCAGTAACAAGCTAGCCTACATGTCAGACAAATTGTGTGTTAAGTATAAAAAGCTTAAGACAGAACAGTTCCAAGGCTTTGATTTGTGGAAAGAATGCCTAGCCGGTAATATTAAGGCTTGGAAAGAGATGGAGATGTACAATAAGTACGACGTTCTGGCTCTTGAAGAGCTTTATAAGAAACTGATCCCTTGGGATAATTCTATTAATTTTAATGTATATGATAAGTCCACTGACTTACGCTGCACATGTGGGTCTAAGCAGTTTAAGAGAAACGGGCACTCCTACACCAGTGTAGGCAAGTTCCAAAGATATTATTGCCTTAAATGCGGCTCCGAAGTAAGAGATAGAGAAAATTTATTAGCTAAAGATAAACGTAAATCCTTAAAACAAGGCACAATTCGGTAATTGTATAATACGAAAGCTTTTAAAAATATTCTATTTATAAAGTCATAGAAACTCACTGTAACGGCATTAAATAAGACCATTAATTATAAAAGTTTATTATAATAGCGTTAAATAGGACCATTGATTACAGCACTAAATTGTAAATAGTTTCGGCCACTTAGGTATATTGACTGCAAATGTTGCTTATGATAATATTAATTAATGAGTATCACAGCACTAATGGCACTCTTTGCTTCAGTTAGCACTACGTATGAGTTACCGTCTAATTTACTCAGCTCCTTATGCTATATAGAGTCTACTCATAGAGTAGACACTGTGCACGCAGATGACGGCGGACAAGACAGCCTAGGCATTTGTCAACTTCACTTAACCACGGCTCAAATGATGGGATTTAGAGGAACAGTAGAACAACTGATGAATCCTAAATATAATATAAAATATGCCGCTAAGTATTTACAAAAACAGATAAAACGCTACAATGGCGACGTGTATAAAGCTATATCCGCGTACAACATGGGCACCGCTAAGTTTTCCAAATCAGGTAAATTCCTTAACCAACGATACGTAGACAAGGTGGTTGCAAAATGGAAGAGCTAAAAATTCATTATTTTAAGATTTTAAATAAAAAGTGGACTATTAGAGTTCTTGCAAATGACCAGTATGAATTAACTAATGGCGAAGGGTCCGTAGGTACTACAGACCCTAACCATGCGTTAATAGACTTATCGGAAAGCGGCGTGACAGAAGAGACTATAACGCATGAATTAGTTCATGCATATATGCATGAGCTATGCTTAGGCTCAATAAACGACATCAGTAAAGAAGATTTTGAAGAGATTTTTGCAGAATTTATGAGCAAACGCGGAAAAGAATTGCTTTTGTTGTCTAAACGAATATATAATAAACTCAAATGATGGCATTAGAGATCGAATTTAAGTATAGCGCAGATCAGATTCCTATGGCGCAGTTTACCGAATTTTGTCTAGATAAACTTCCTAATGAGTTTATAAATGCATCTGGATATGATCATTTTTATTCTTTAGAATCAGACCCCAGCGCATTCTGCAGGCACCGACAAGGTCCTGACATGAACCAGCTTACTTTTAAAAGAAAAAAGTCACCCACAGACAACTATATTAGAACTGAGCACAATATAGATCTTAAAGATAATGTTCAAAAAGATCAAATTGAAGCGTTGTGTAAAGAATTTGGCTATAGTCCTAGTTTTTCTCTATTTAAGAACTGCTTTATTTATACGTATGATACCTATATACTAGTTTACTACATTTGTTATGATATTAGCATGAAAGAGTTAGGCAGATTCATAGAGATTGAAATGAGTGAGACATATCCATGGCGATCTGTGGACGATGCCTGGAAACAACTCATAGTGTTTGAGAAACTATGTAAACCCCTTGGACTTAACTCTAAACTTAGAGTTAAAGATTCTTTATTTGAGATGTTTAAACCAAAATGAATAAAACATTGTATATAATCTTTGGAATTATGTTGGCCTGTTATTCAGTTGTGTTCTATTTAATGTTTTCTGCCACTAGAACTAAGATTATAAAGAAAAAAATCAATGCCAAGCACCTATGTAGTAAGCATCTTCGCTTTTCTAAACGTAGTAAGTCGCTTGCAGTTGTAGTTGATAGCGAAGACTGTTATGATTGCTTAATTGGAGAATAGTATGAATGAACAGGGGACTAAATTTGATCAAAATAAACCTCGTTTAGAGTTACTTCCTTCCGATGCCTTAATTGAAATAGCAAAAGTATTAACTTTTGGAGCGAAAAAATATTCATCAGAAAACTGGAGAAAAGGGATTAATTATAGTAGACTTATGGGCGCAGCCATGAGACACTTACTCGCATGGAAAGACGGTGAGGATAAAGATCCAGAGTCTGGACTTACTCACCTAGCGCATGCAGGTTGTTGCGTATTATTTCTTATTTGGATGGAAAAGAATAGACAAGACCTAGATGATAGGTTTAAGTTAGATAAAAAAGGAGAAAAATAGAAATGGCATTTCAAACTAAAGCAGACTTGAGAACAGACAACGTCTTCGCACTCGGTGGCAAGACGCAGACAGGCGGGAAAGCCCCGACTTCTGTCGAAGGTTATTACCTCGGAAGTAAAGTTACTAAAGACACTGGCTATGGACCGGGACAACTTCACATCTTCCAAACCGAAACCGGTAACGTAGGTGTTTGGGGAAAGACGCACCTTAATGGACTTCTTTCATCAGAACTAGTCGGACAAATGTGCCGAGTAACGTACACTGGCATGAGTACGCCTAAGAAAGGCCGCCGTCCCGCTTATTTGTTCAAGGTTGAGCATGATCCAGAAAATACTATCGATGTTTCGTCAGTTAATGCTGCTTCTATCGAAGTTACAGATTCAGACGATGAAGACACTTCTTATGAGTCTGATTCTTACGATAACAATGAATCAGTAGTTGAAGAAGAACCAGTCGTAGCACGATCTGTTGCTCCTAAGACTCCTGTCTCTGCTCCTGATGCAGCACGAAAAGCTCGCGTTGAAGCATTGTTGAACGGTCGTAATCGCAAAACGACTTAATAGATAATAGCTAAAACAAATAAATACAGGTGCCCTACCGAAAGACGAAAGTCCTGGGTTGTAAAGTGGGTTAAATGAAAACACACGGCCTGTTTTAAGATTAAAGGATAGCCTAATGCTTTGTAGATGTATTCTACCACCATGGGCTTCTGAATCAAACCCCTCACTACCAAGAGTAAAAGAGGGTAATTATTCTGAAGCAGAATGGAAACGTCTAAATGCATTAGGCTATAATATTTATTTTCTTCCTAATGCTCCAGAGCATTATGATCCAAAAATTACAGTAGATGGCTCTCATATAAATACCTTTAACTATGTCTTCATCGACATGGACTTAAAAGAAGGTAAGTATGAAAATAAAGAGCATTTCATTGAAACTGTTTTAAGTTCAGAGTTAGAACCAAACCTAATAGTGGACTCCGGAAACGGCGTACACGCATACTGGCAAGTGTCTGACTTAGATGCCATGACTTACTTGAAGCTTCAACGCCGATTAATCCGGTATTTTGATACCGACGAAGCCGTAGCTAAGATTTATCAACTGATGAGAGTACCGGGATCTGTTAATCAAAAAGATCCTAATAATCCAAAACTTTGTATCGAGTTATATAGTTCTGATAAAACTTATACTGCTGAAGACTTAGACTCGCTATTGCCTCATTTAATGCCTGAAGACGAGGAGTACTGTAAACAGCATTACGACAGAACATATAATATAGACAAAGTAATTCAAAATTTAGATGATACTATCCCTCAAAAATTTCATACTTTAATACAAGAAAGTCCCGAAGCAAAGCAGATTTGGTTAGGCAAAACCAGCGATCGAAGTAGTTCTGACTGGCGCTTAGGACATATTATGCGAGCTGCAGGATTTTCTAGAAAAGAAGCTACCTCAGTTTTATTAAATAGCGCTAAGGCTATTAGTAGAAATCCTCAGCATAGGGTTAACTACGCTTCAAATATTACTGATAAGATATGGGAATTTGAAACTGAAGATAATAAAGAAGTATTAACTTTATCTCAATCGGTTAAAGATATACTTAGTCGAAGCGACTCTAATACCCTTAAGGGCACTAGGTTTCCTTGTCACTCTTATCTTGATGCTACAGCACATGGGTTTCGATTAAGCCAAATTATAGGCTTAGTAGCAGGAGTAGGGGTAGGTAAAACTGCCATGGCTTTGAACATGTTCGAGGGCTTTGTTAAGAACAACCCAGACTACATACACTTCTTCATTTCTCTAGAGCAGCCAGCTAGAGAGATCGCGGATAGGTGGAAGACTATGTGTGGCGAATCCGTAGAGATGCACGAAAAAGTCGAAGTCATGGACAATTATAATAGCGACGGGTCCTTTCGTCACCTATCTCTAAGCGAGATTAAAGACTACATCCTTCAGTTTCAAAAGGATAGAGGTAAGAAAGTAGGTTGCGTAGTAATAGACCATATTGGCGTCTTAAAGAAGAAGACTAAAGATGGCGAGAACCAAGGTATAATGGATATTTGCCATGAAATGAAAGCTTTTGCTAATCATACTAATACCATGCTGATCATGCAGTCTCAATCTAGTCGAGAAAAGGCAGGAGTCGGCGACATTGAATTAGACAAAGATGCAGCGTATGGGACTGTATTTTTTGAGTCTTATTGCGACTATTTAATAACTATTTGGCAGCCCCTCAAGAGATGCTACAAAGAGCAAGGATGCCCCACGGTGACCGCATTCAAGTTCTGTAAGATCAGACATAAGAAGAATAACTTAGATTACATAAAAGAAGATGCTATTTATCGACTGTATTTCGATCCTGAAACTGAAAGACTGAGAACTCTTATACAAGAGGAAGAAACAGCCTTTACTTTTTGGAACAATAAAGCTACAAACTTAAGAGGCAAAGATAGGAAGACAGACCTAGTAGAGTACAGCTCAATTACGTGGGTTAATAATGGAACAACTTAAGATCATAAGGACTCTTGAAGAATTAGATCAGCTACAATCATCACTTAAAGATGCGCAGTATGTTGCTTATGATACAGAAACAACTGGGTTAACTAAAGAAGATACCATTATAGGATTTAGCGTGTGCGCTGATTTAGAGACCAGTTATTACGTAATATTGTCATATTGGGACCCCGAAACACAGGCATTAAAAACTTTACCAACAAAAGATGGTGCCAGAGAATTCTTAGAGTTCTTACAAACCAAAGAACTGATAATGCATAACTCTATATTTGACTGTTCTATGACAGCTAACAACTTTGGCGTAGAGTTGATTAAAAAAGTACATACGGATACGATGATTCTAGCTCATCTCGTAGATGAGAATAGGCGCATAGGTCTTAAAGATCTGGGCATATCAATATTTGGCGAAGATGCAGGCAAAGAGCAAGCGGAGATGAAGGAGAGTGTTACGAAAAATGCCGGCCTCTTAACTAAGGCTAAATATGAATTGTATAAAGCTGATGCAGATCTCTTAGCAAAGTATGGCGCAAAAGATGCTTTACTAACCCTAAAATTATTCTACACATTAGTACCAGAGCTTATTGAACAAGGATTAGATTCATTCTTCTATGAAGAAGAATCGATGCCATTACTTAGAGGCCCAACGTACGATCTAAACACTACCGGGCTAAAAGTCGATAAAGACAAGTTAGAAGACCTAAAGAGAACACTAGAGACCGAGTGCTCAGAAGCATTAGCGTTCATACATAAGGAAATTTATCCTCACGTTTGTAAAGAATATCCAGGAAATAAGAAGAACAATGGCTTTAATATCGGGTCCACTAAGCAAGTAGCATGGCTCCTATTCATGGTATTAGGCAATGACTTTGGCACTCTTACGAAGGAAGGACGTACAGTATGCAAGACTTTAGGTTTAGACTTACCGTACACGCCTAAAGCTAGGAGACAGTTCATCCAATCATGCATAGCAAGTAAAGGACATAAATATAAAGGTCCTAAGTCATCTATAAAAGACCCGTGGACTTACATGCAATGCGGCAAAGAGATTTTAGCGAAGTACGCAGATAAGTATAAATGGGTTTCAAAGTTACTTGAATATTCTAAGAATAAGAAGATCTTGAATACTTATGTAGAAGGTATTGGAGAGCGCCTACAGTACGGTGTTATTCGTCCGTCATTTAAGCAGGCAGGAACAACTTCAGGACGATATTCCAGCAAAGAGCCTAATTTTCAGAACTTACCACGAAATGATAAGCGCGTTAAAGCCTGCATAGTTTCCAGACCAGGCAAGTCATTCATCGGCGCAGATTACTCTCAACTAGAACCAAGAGTATTTGCTTCAGTCAGCGAAGATGCCCGCTTATTGCAAACATTCACCGGCGATGAAGACTTTTATTCCGCCATTGGAATGGAAGTTTTTGACAAGTACGACTGCACGCCTCAAAAAGACGGGTCTGATGACGCATTTGGGATAAAATATAAGAAGTTACGAGATATCGCTAAAGTCGTAGCGCTATCAGCTACGTATGGGACTACAGCGCCTAAACTCGCACCCACTATAGGCAAAAGTATTCATGAAGCACAAGAGGTTATAGATAACTACTTCACGCGCTTCCCCAGTGTTCTTAATTTCATGCTAAAGACTCATGAAGAAGTAAAGACTACTGGAAAAACTTATAATCTTTTTGGTAGACCTCGTAGGATGCCTGAAGCACTTAACATAAAAAGAGTCTACGGTAACACGGCTCATTCTAAATTACCTTATGAAGTACGAAACTTACTGAACCTCGCAGTGAACCATAAGATACAGTCTACAGGCGCTTCTATTATAAATAGAGCAGCTATTGCAATAATTGCTACAATCGAAGACATGGTAGATCACGCTAAACTATGGAAACAAGTTAAAATTGTTATGCAAGTACATGACGAGCTTATACTCGAAGCTCCAGATGAGATTGCTGCCGAGGTGGCAAGTGTAGTTAAAAACTGCATGGAAAAAACAGTGTTTCTACCAGGCGTTTCGCTCGTAGCAGAACCTAAGATTGCTAAGAATTTAGCAGATCTTAAATAAAATCAATTACTTAGAACGTAAAGATTTATTTTTTATATTATAAAAAAATAGTATTGACAATATGTCATTTTTGACCTACTCTATTAATATAACTTTTCACTGTTAAAGGAAACATTTAATGAAAGCTATCGTATTAAAAGTAAAGAGAATTTTAAAGCAGATTGCCGGACTATTACCATCAGCATTACCTAATGGAGTCGCCGCATTCGAAGCATGGGCATCTGACATTGAACAGACTTATCAGCTTCCTACGGCTGATAAGGATTCTATCAGATTTGCTCTCGCATCGGTTGTAATGCATCTTGGTCCACAGACTGCATATAAGTCTAAACTTTACTTTGCTCTCACGCTTAAAGCAGGAGCTGCAAAGCAGGTTGCTGGTCAAACATTTCATGATATTAAAGAGAGACAAAAAGCTGCTGAAATAGAAGCGCAGAAAAATTTGGCAGCAAATGGACCGCAAAAGTAAAGAATTTCAAGATCTTAAAGACGAGTGGTATGGAAAGCTTAAAGATGAAGGCTTTAACGATATTGAACAAGACGAACAAAATTTAAAACAATGGGCTTCGTCTGCATTTAAGCATAACTACGACAAAGCGATCTTCGAAGCTAGAGAGATTTACTACAGACTCGCCGGTCGGTTTTTGTATGACAATGAATTTTGCAATGAGTACGAAAAATTTATCTGGACGCATCACTCTCAAGGTATAAGCATCAGGAATATTATAAAGTTATTAAAAAGTAAGAAGGCTAAAGGGGCTTCATTACTTAAAGTTAATCAAGTAATAAAGAAGTTAGCAAAAAAGATGCTGGAAGAAAATGCTAAGTAAGAACGAATTAATAGAAGTCAGAGATGGCGTAGAAGACGATAACGTTTTCATCTTAGCGACGTGGCTAAGAGGTTTGCGCTACGGTAATTCCTGGTTTTTATTAATCGACGCTAAGATTTATTTCGCTGAGTATCAAAAAGCCATTAAAGTTCTATTAGCTAGTGCAGACACCATCATTAAAGTCGCATGTCTCAAAGAAGAACCCAGTGTTATATTAGGATACAGCGTTTATTCTAACGGCAGACTTCATTTCACTTTTGTGAAAAAAGCTTGGCGAAAGATTGGTATTGCAAAAAGTCTTGTTCCACAAGATATCAAGGTTGTTTCACATATTACGGATACGGGCCGTAGTATTCTTAGGAAATACCCTGATGTTACGTTCAACCCGTTTAACCTATATTAGGAGTATACTAATGTCTGAAGAAATTAAACCTGTCCGTAAAATAGATGAAATTACACGCGAATATCAACGAGTATGTATGCAAGCTGGTCATCTCCAGTACCAAATTAACACTCTTGAAACTGATTTACGTCTTCATAATGAAACGTTAAGAAATCTTAATCTTGAAGCAGCAAATTCAAAAAAGGCTGAAGATGAAGCGAAAGCACAGCCTGCAACCGAGTCTAAGGAGTCACAATAATGAGAAAAATTAGCTATGCTAAGTTACAAGGTCTCGATGCCTTTATCCCAGGTATCGGCGGTCTTGGATCAACTTTACCCCCTTTGAATAAAACTATCGTAGACTTCGCTATGTACGACGGTGGAACTAATCTCATCCTCGTAGCTCGAAATGGGAATAAGCGCGTAGAAGCGGCTATTCCCATGATGAACGTACAAGTCTTCGTTTACGACGAACCTTCAAATCCGGCAGCGACTAAGTCAGAAGCCGCGTAATGCGAAAGATAGTCCAAGGCCCAAAGCCTGGACCATCAGGACAAAAAGATGCTAATGGCTTCTACGGTAAAACCGTTCCTGATACCCCTAAAGGGCCGTTTAAATTAAGCGACTTTTTATTTGATAAACAACTAAAGTTTGTTGAAGACCCACGTCCATTTAAAGTAGCAGTATGCAGCCGTCGTGCAGGCAAAACTGTAGCATGCGCTGCTGACTTAATAAACACGGCTCTTAACAACCCCGACACGGTGTGCTTATACATTACCTTAGCCAGAACTAGCGCGAAGAAGATCTTATGGCCAGAGCTAAAGAAGATCAACGAAAGATACGCTTTAGGCGGCACAGAAGATCTTATGGAACTGTCCATGACATTTCCAAACAAAGCGGTAATCTACTGTACAGGCGCTAAGGACTCATCAGAGATCGAGAAGTTTCGCGGCTTAGCTTTAAAGAAGGTATACATAGACGAGTGTCAGTCTTTTAGAACGCACATAAAAGAACTTATCGATGACGTACTAGTGCCTGCTTTGATGGACTACGACGGTAGCTTAATTCTAATAGGCACTCCCGGACCAGTGCCAGCTGGCTACTTCGCAGAGGTCTCAGGCGCGGCTAAGAAGACATCAGATATCGTCATGGAAGACAGTGAGGACGATGCGGACTTTAACTGGGTTTCTTATCATTGGACTTTTTTTGACAATCCTCACATCGCATTAAAATCCAATAAGACTCACGATCAGGTACTCAAGCGCGCTCTTAAGATGCGCGGAGTTCCTATTACAGACCCATCCATACAACGAGAGTTCTTCGGTAAGTGGGTATTAGACTCTAATTCTCTTTGGATAAAGTATAACGCTAAGCTTAACCACTACGATCAGTTAGACGCCCGTAAACAATGGCATTACATCTTAGGCATCGACTTAGGATTTAATGACGCAGATGCTCTAGCCCTTCTCGCGTGGGAAGAAGGCAGTAAGTGCGTTTATCTCGTCGAAGAGATTGTTACAGACAAGCAAGATATGAGCGACCTAGTGACTCAGATTCAATACCTTCAAAAGAAATATACTATCGATAAAATGGTGATAGACGAAGGCGGCCTTGGTAAGAAGATGGCAGAAGAGATGCGTAGGCGACATGCTTTGCCGCTTCACCCAGCCGATAAGATGCGTAAGCAGGAGAACGTAGCTTTCTTGAACGACGCCTTAAAGACTAGCAGGTTCAAAGCTAAGCACACCTCTAAGTTTGCTCAAGATAGCTTACTCGTTGAGATTGATTGGGATAAGTCTAGACCTGACAAGATCAAGGTATCAGACAAGTATCACTCAGACATAATCGACGCAGTTCTATACGCATTTAAAGAGTCGCCAGCGTATACTTATCAGGAACCTATGAAGAAACACCCCATAGGCTCAAAGGAGTGGGCTGAGGCTATAGAAGACGGCATGTTTCAGGCTGAGCTCGAAGGATTGCAGAACGAGCAGGAATCTCTAAAAATCTGGCCTGATTTTAAAGAATAATCAATAAAATCTCCAAATATTAGAACAATCTAACATTGTTGAAGTGCTTCTCCTACCCCTTTTGGAGGTCTTTACCTTTGCTACCATTTCTTAAACCTAAGCGCCAAGCTGGAATTATGATCTCTGAGCGAAAGCCAGATGGCGGATTCGCCGAACAAAACGAACAAGCTGCTGAAGATCAAGGTCTAGAAGCCTGCGCAGACGACATCATTCGCGCCATAAATTCTAAAGATTCTAGAGAGTTAGCTGCTGCTATCCGCGCAGCTTTCGAGATACTCGACAGTGAGCCCCACGTCGAAGGACCGCACATTAACGAGAATGAGGAATAATCTACAATGCCCTTAATTAAGAAGAGCTCAAAAAAAGCTTTTAGCCATAACGTTGAAGCGGAAATGCAATCCGGTAAACCACAAGATCAAAGCTTAGCGATTGCTTATGATGTACAACGTCAGTCCCGCAAAAAGAAACGTATGGCCAACGGCGGTATGGTTAATCAGAGCCGTCCTATGCCTGAAGATCGTAATAATGACGCGGCTATGGTTCGTAGAAATTCTGCAAAGAAATCATTGCCTAACGACAAGTGGGACGACAATCCTACCATCAAGCAGGCTCAGCGTCCCTCCCCAGCACGTGAAGTTCGTCCTAAGCAGTTAGGCTCAGACTCATTTGATCGCCGCTACCAAGCTGAGTTAGAAGATGATTCTCATCGCATCGACTCCGAGTACCCAGAGAGCGACCGCGCTCAGCCTAAGAAGAGCTACGACGAGATCAACGCTAAGAGTTCAGGCAACTCTGTGTCAGACATGAGCAAGCAGCATAATAACCGAAGAGCTCCCTATGAGCGCGCTATAGAAGACCAGTACTCAGAAGACATGGCAGCTCCAGGCATGAAGAAGGTTCAAAGTCCATTAGGACGGTTCGCTAAGGGCGGTATGATCGACATGGAGCCCGACGATCATGGCCAAGAGCTTGAAGAGCGTCGCGACGAAGCTGATATGCAACGCAATTTATCGTCGACTATTCATGGAGAACAGCCTGAACTATGGAGAGACGAGCTGTTCGCTGATGACGAGAATTCAAATCCATTAGATATGGAACATCAGCATAATAACGGACGCCCAGCTTATGCCGACGGCGGAAGAGTTGAGCTAGACCCACTGGCTGATGCAGATAATGCCGACGACTCCATCTCCGGCGCAGTGATGCGCAGACGTAAGATGATGGCAAAAGGCGGGATCATAGAAGACGGGATGGCAGACATCCAAGAGAATGGGCGCGAAATGCCGGCTCGTCCTAGTCCATATGACTATGACAATGAAGAAGCAGTTTTAAAAGAATTATATGATCTTGACCAACTAAGCGACCAACCCCGCGATTCTAACGAACACGATGACGACATCGAGAGCGACAAGCACGATATGGTTGAACAGCTTCGTCGAAAGATCATGTATAAAAGGCGGTAATCCTAATGGACTTGCCTGATCTCAAGAAACTCAAAGGCATCATAGCCCTATGCCGTAAGACCGGTGTGAAGACGATCAAGATCGATAACATCGAGCTCACTCTCTCGGAAGAGGCTCCAATGTCCCAATATAAGGCATCAAAAGCCTCTAAAAACGACGTTCAGGGACGAGTTGATACCGACAGCCCAACTGAAGATGAATTGCTTTTTTGGAGTGTGGGATCAATTCCTGAAGCCAACGCTGGATTACACAAAGAGACTGAATAATGAGAGTTACGCCGTCGCCAAAACCTAGCAACTCAGTCACCATGCGCACGAAGATGCAAAAAGATGCCAGCCAGATGGCACAGTGGTGGCTTGCTAAGGACGATGCAGAGCTAGCAGAACAGCTCTTAACGACAGCAGCATTCTTAAAGGAATCGCAGAGCTTTCGTTACCGACAAGCTGCAATATACGCGCGCTTATACGGCAACATGTCTCTGTACAACTTTATCGGCTCTAACACGTCGAAGATGGACCAAAATAACGGTTTACCATCTGATAGACCAACCTTCAACTTGATCCAGTCCGCCATCGACACACTTATCTCACGCATATCGCAGAGCAGACCAGCTCCAGTATTCCTCACAGATAACGGTGACTATAAAGAACGTAACTTAGCCAAAAAGCTCAATAATTTCATTCTAGGCGAGTTCTACCAAACTAAAACATATGAGAAGGCAGCCATTATGCTGCGAGATGCCTTAGTAGAAGGCACAGGATGTCTGAAAGTCTACGAGACTGACGATCATAAGGTAGGGCTGGATCGCGTATTATTAACAGAGCTTCTAATCGATCCAAACGAAGGCATCTACGGTGAGCCAAGACAGGTCTACCAGCTCAAGTTAGTCGATAGAGCGGTACTCATGGACAAGTTCCCTAAGTATAAGCAGATCTTATTAAAAGCAGATAAAGCATATCCAGATAACTCAGCTGATTCATCCAAGACAGTCTCCGACCTAGTTATGGTCGTAGAAGGCTGGAGATTACCGTCAGGACCCGACTCAGGTGACGGAAGACATACAATTGCATGCTCAGCAGGAATCATTTTTGATGAAGAGTGGACGAAACAGAAGTTTCCTTTTATCTTCTTACACTTCTCACCGCGTCTCTTAGGTTTCTGGTCTCAAGGGCTAGCAGAACAGCTCATGGGAACTCAGATGGAGATCAATTCTCTCCTGTTTACCATCTCTAGAGCTATCAAGCTCGTAGGTGTTCCAAGAGTGTTCCAAGAGATGGGCTCTAAAGTCGTAAAAGCTCATCATAACAACGACATCGGCACAATCGTTACGTACTCAGGCACCAAACCAAGCTACGAAGTTGCACAATGCGTACCTCAAGAACTCTACGCCCAGTTACAGCGTCTAATAGACTACGGCTACCAACAATCAGGCGTATCAGCACTTCAGGCTACGAGTCAGAAGCCAGCAGGACTTAACTCAGGCGAAGCCATCAGAAGTTATGATGACATCTCTTCAGACCGTTTTGCGTCACTCTCGCGCAAGTACGATAACGTATTTATCGACTTAGCCTATGCCATCATCGATATGGCTAAGGATATCGCTGAAGAGCAAGGTGAGTACCAGACAATTTACCCAGGTAAGAATGGTACGAAGTTAATAGATCTTCCTAAGATCAAGTTACTTAAGAATCCATTCATCATCCAGTGCTTCAACATGTCTTCTCTCCCCCGTGACCCAGCCGGTCGCATGCAGAAGATCACAGAGATGATTCAAAGTGGAATGATTACTATTAAAGAAGGTCGACGCCTACTTGATTATCCAGATCTCGACCAGATAGAAAAATTAGCTAACGCTTCAGAAGAACGTATATTCCAGATTTTGGACCAGATTGTGGAAGATAGTCGATATACTCCACCAGATCCATTCATGGACTTAGAGCTCGCAAATGAACTCGTAGTTCAATATTACAATCTGTATATGTCAGCTAAGTTAGAAGAAGAAAAGGCAGAGATGCTTAGAACTTTCTTCCAACAGATTCAAGCACTTAAGTCTTCAGCACAGCCACCACAAATACCAGGACAGACAAACATTCTGCCTCAAGCTATGCCAGAAGCTTTACCAACGTCTCCCTTAATTCCTAATGCTAACCAAGGAATGCCTACACAGTAAGACTCTAAGTTGAAGTTAAAACCGTAGTAATTATAACTACTTAACAGAAATAAACTAACTAGTAAGGAAAAATCAAATGAAGATCACCCCAGGGCGCGCTAATGCGGGCTCACCCGTTACCATGACAACGACTAATAACAGCTCTGCCAGAGATCGTGCCATTACGATGCTCGAGAATAACCTCTCCAAGCCACCTCAAGCGTCCCAACATGCTACGCAGAACTCAGCTCCAGTGCCTAACCCAAGTCAAGTATCCCCAGAAGAATTAGGTGCTGTTAGAACTCAATCTGAGCAGACTGAGATACAAGCTAACACAGATGTACAGACTTCAGATCAGACTCAAGCACCTGCAGATACAGGAGAAACTAAGAAAGCTGATCCTAAAGCCTCTGAACCGCTGTCAGCGCACTACGCTCAGCTCGCTAGAAAAGAACGAGCTATCAGAGCGAAAGCACAAGAGATTCGTGCTCGCGAAGACGCAGTCAAGGCTCAGGAAGCTGCTGCAAAGGCTAAGGAAACTTCCTTATACTCCGACGAAGCGCTTAATAGCCGCATCAAGGAACGCTTGGCTAAAGATCCAATCAAAACTTTACAAGATGCTGGATGGTCATACGAGCAGATCACTAACCTGTTCTTAAATCAACCAAATCCAGAAGAGATCGTTAGGAATCAAGCATTTGACGAGCTTCGCGCCGAGACTAGAGCAGTTAAGGCGGAGCTAGAACAGCAGCGCAAGCTGGCTAATGAAGCTACCCAAGCTCAGTACCAGCAAGCTGTGCAGCAGATCCATCGAGAGGTTAAGAACCTGGTGTCTGCAGACGACAATTTTGAAACGATCAGGGAAACGCGCTCCGAGAGAGACGTGACAGACCTGATCGAGAAGACTTTTAAAGCTGACGGCGTACTTCTCTCTGTAGAAGAAGCTGCTCAGGCCGTTGAAGACTACTTGGTAGAAGAAGGCGCTAAAATCGCACGTATCAAGAAAATTCAACAAAGGTTGAAGCCGGCAACTCCAGCTGAACCGGCTAAAGCGACAGGGCAACCACAGTCACCGGAAGCTCAGAAGCAGTCACAAAATAAAACCCTTACGAACAATATGGGCACTTCGAGAAAGTTATCCTCTAAGGAACGCGCTATACTTGCTTTTAAAGGTGAGCTTAAGAATTAATAGCTTATAAGCTGTAATAACATAAGGTTATTATAGTCTATAGACTAAACTTCCGGCGTAAGTGACAGGGTTGAGTCAAATTAATCATTCACGATAAGCCTTTTATAGAAAGAGAACCTGAACATGGCAGCAGTATTTGCTAACAGTTCAAATCAGGTAGCAGCTCTTAAAGAACTCTACACTGACGACAAAGACTACATGAGAGACCTAGTGTACAAGGAAAATCCTTTCCTTGCACTCGTCCCAAAAAATGAAAGCCCAGATGGCTTTGCTGGTAAGTATATCCCAGTTCCCCTGGAATATGGAACCCCGCAAGGTCGTTCGCACTCGTTCTCGAACGCTCAGAGTCAGCAGACGGCTACGGCCCTTGCTTCCTTCTTCGTGTACGTGATCCAAGACTATCAGTTAGTCACGATCACTAACCTGTTGATGGAGCAAACCAAGACCAATGCTGGCGCGTTCGTTGACGCTGCAAAGCTTCAGATGGACGGCGGATTCCGCAACATCACCAACAACATCGCATTCGAGTTGTTCGGAGATGGAACTGGAACACGCGGCATCTCTACCTCAGCTTCGTCACAAAACGGCGTAGTTGCTGGTGGAACTGTCCTCCCGCTCTCTAACGCGCAACAGATCGTCAACTTCGAAGTTGGCATGTTGCTCGTCGCTTCGGCTACCGCAGGCGGCGCTATCTCGGACGACACGGTGTTGATCACCTCTGTTAACCGAGCTACTGGCGTCATCAACGGTACGGCATCTGACGCATCACTCGATACCGAGTGGGCGATTGGAACTGGCGCAGCTTACTTGAGCATCGCTGGCGATCTTCCGACCGCAGGCGCTTCAGGAACGTCTTCCTACCTCGCGCTCTCAGGCTTAGCCGCATGGCTTCCTGTCAGCTCACCAGGTGGATCAGACAACTTCTGGGGTGTTAACCGTTCTATCGATCCAACTCGCTTGGCGGGTTGTCGATTTGACGCTTCTGCTTACACGATTGAAGAAGGCTTGACCAACGCGTTAGCATTCCTCAACCGCGAAGGTGGAAAGCCAGACATCGCGATCATGGACTTCGCTTCTTACGCTGCTCTCGTGAACAGCTTAGGCGCAAAGGTTCAATACGTTCAAGTTAACCACGACGAAGTCGAAGTCGCTTTCGAAGGTATCATCTTCCAGAGTGCTTACGGCAAAGTCAACGTTCTCGCTGACCGTAGCTGCCAACCGCAGACCTGCTACCTCCTCACCATGTCAACGTGGAAACTTCGCTCTTTGGGCAAAGTTCCTCACATCTTGACGTACGGGATGGAAGGCTTAGAAGGTCTTCGCGTAGGCAATGCGGATGCTTTAGAAATTCGCATCGGCTATTACGGAAATTTGATCTGCAGCGCACCAGGCTGGAATTGCGTCGTCTCTTTATCGGCATAATTTCACATAGTTAGATCATAAATCCACGCCGGCTACTATTTTTGTAGTAGCCGGCGTTTTTATTTTGACAACATAAAAAATTCACAGTTCATGATTCATGAACATTAATAAGTCTTAACACTTTCTTAAAGACTGATTAACACTACTGTAAGCATATACTTAACCTTAACAAACGTTAAGATACTCTTTTAGTTTACTTCAGCTTACAGTAGGTAGCCTATGTCAGTAATGTATAGAAACCTGATGTGTGTACTCCTAGACGATCTAGGCAGAGTACCCGTAACAGGCGACGTAACTGTCATAGGCGGCACAATCGATATAGGCAATTTTCCTGCCAACCAAGACGTAACAGTAACTTCCAGCGTACTCCCAGCTGGTGCTTCTACTTCAGCCAACCAAGTCATTGAAATTAGTCATCTATCTTCCATAGATACTAGCATTGACGTAGATCTATCTACTAGAGCGTCTGAACTTACTTTATCTGCTTTAAACGATAAGTTTAGTCCTTTAGGGCAGAATACTATGGCGAATTCTGCGCCAGTTGTCATAGCATCTGACCAAATAGTACCTACGCGTTTTGGAGATACGCCTAACTTAGACGCGTTTGGACGATTACGAGTATCTGAACCTTTTTCTATCTTCGATAGTACATTTCTATATGATACTCAGCCATTAACGTGGACAAGCTCGACTGTTGGTGCAGGAGCGGTCACATACAACGCGAACAAAGCATCGGTAGACCTTATCTTAGGAACCGCGTCTGGAGACAGCGCGATCTTTCAAACCAGACGTTATTTTAAGTATCACCCAGGCGTGAGTCAAGCACTTCTGTTTACTCACAATTTTGGAAGTTCCCAAGCAAACGTTCGTAGACGCATAGGACAGTTCGACACTGCGAACGGTGTATTTTTTGAACTAGACGGAACAACGATATACGTCGCTGTTCGAACCTCAACTAGCGGATCTCCAGTAGATACTAGAGTCGCCCAAGCTAACTGGAACTTAGACAAGTTAGATGGAACTGGGGCTAGCGGCGTAACGCTGATCCTAACTAACCAACAAGTTTTAGTGATCGACTACCAATGGCTCGGTAGCGGTCGCATTCGCTTTGGAGTAAACATTGGCGGTCAGGTTATCTATGCTCATCAGATGCTGTTCGCTAACACGCAGACGCTCCCATACTCTCAGACAGCAACGTTACCACTAAGACTGGAGGCAACGAATACAGGAGTTGCTGGAGCAGGTAGCACGTCTCATATAACTTGCTGTTCAATATTCTCTGAAGGTGAGTATGCAATTTCTGGCGTCGCCAGAACAGTTAATAGCGGGATTACTGCGAAAGCAATTGCTGCTACAGGAAAAATTCCAATTATTTCTCTTCGTAAGTCAGCAGCTGGAATCAAAGTACCGGTAAAGTTACACGGCATGTCAATATTCTGCGACACAACTGATGATTTGTTGATCGTCTTAACTATCAACGCTACGCTTACTGCATCAACGTTTGCAACAACGGTAGGTTTTAGTCAGTATGATACTGCAGCCACTGCCATGACAGGCGGGACAGAAGTGTATAGCTTCTACATAAGAGGAACTGGAGCTGGTAGTGCAGAATTAGTTGGACAAAATGTTTTTGAAATATCTAATCTTATATTAGGATCAACCATCGCTGGTGTTTCTGACATCATAACGATAAGTGCTGAGTCGACAACTGGAGCAGCATCAGCTCGTGCGGTATTTAACTTTAGAGAATTGTACTAAGCTATGAAAGAAGTATCAGAATCTATTAATTCTTATGTAAGTTACCATGGAAGTGCCAATAAGAAGGCAGCTTACACCGATGCTGTATGGCGTATTAAACGCATAGTAAAGAATAATGGTATCTTATCAGAAGAATACGCAGATGAAGGCAGGTTTTCTCAGGTATGGCAAGACAGAGCACTGTTATTTGAAGAAATTCCTCCTATCGATACTTCCTTTAACTTAGGATTCGTATGCTCAACGGGTGAGTTATCTTCTGGTGCGATAGGAGAGAATCCGCAGCGATTACTAATAAAGAATCCAGTTGGAAGTGATAAAACAATGAAAATCTATAAATTTATTATTACTACGAACGTTAGTTCTAGCAGTAATATTTTTAATTTTTATATAAATCCTATCATAACTGATGATGGAGAAGCGCTTCTTATCTTACCACTAAATTTAGATGACGCAGTTAAACCTAGTTTAATGGAGTTTTTTAAAGTTCCTGCAACATCTGATGATGGAAAATTACTAATGAGTTGCATAGTAGGACCAACTTCTACATTGATTTTACCTTTAGATAAAGAAATTCTAGTTCCCGCTGGTAAAACTTTATTAATCAATGTCTCACCTAGCGCAGAAGGCGCTACCTTTTCTATAAATACATTTTACGTTGAAACTTTTTAATTCCTTGTAAATAGTTCGACTCTATATTATCATTAACAGATGACTCTCGTAGAGTGCTTCGACTGTAAAGGTTCTATCCCTGTAGATACTTGCTGGATCGGTAACGAAGGCATCATGTGTTCTACCTGCTATAAGAAGCGATATCCGTTTGGGCATGATTACATGAGCAAACCTGCCAATTCACACTTTCACGACTGGAAAAAATATATTGGCTTTACTGAAGTCTATTGGTACTGTGATTGCGGAGAAAAGAAAAAAGACGTATGAATGCTGTAACATGTAAAAAATGTAAGTGGGTTTACTTTGCAGTTAGTAGAGAGTATGCTAAATTTGAAGTTAGTAAGTTCAATGAATATTGGGATACACTTTCTAAAGAAGATAAGGAGCGCGCCTATTGTAATCGTAAAGCTGATATCAAAGACTATGAATTCTGCCAATGCGGTAATTCTTATAAGAACTTTAGAAAAGCTAAATCGGACGATTGTTCAAGTGGTAACACTTTAAGTCCTATCATACAGAAGAAAGATTGATATGCCATATATTCCATATTATGAACGGCTAGAATCGTTCCTAGGCAAAAAGCCCGAAACTGCAGGGCAACTTAATTATCTCATCACTACAATCATATTAGCATATGCGAAGAAAGCTGGAAATTACCAAGGTATTAACGACATTCTAGGTGCCTTAGAAGGAGCTAAACTAGAGTTTTATAGACGCTATGCGTCTCCATATGAAGATAGCAAGATCGCGGCAAACGGCGACGTTTATAATAATGATTCAAGCACAGAAGAAGTACCGTCAGATAATCCCAACAAGTCAGGCGCAGTATAATGGATAAAGCTAGTTTTGGAACTTTTTGTTTACTTCTATTTGGTATCGGAGTTTATGGTACAGCAATAATCTAGCTGAATGCTTTTAATGATAAAAAAGATGAGGATGATGATCCGTATGATTTTTAACGCAATTATTGAGATGCCAGCTAATACTCATTATAAGTACGAATACGATAAAGACTCTAAATTACTAGTATTAGACCGTAGGATTCCAATTGCTATACCTTCTAACTACGGCTTCATTCCTAATACGCTATGCGACGATGGTGACCCATTAGACGTGTTCGTGGTATCGAAGAATCCTTTAGTTTCTTTATCAAAAGTTAAGTTTAATATAATCTCTGCATTTAGATGCAATGATAACGGTAAGAGCGACGATAAGATTTTAGGAATTCTTGATGGCGAGACTGCATATGGCAGTTTTGATAGAATTGAGAGTGAGTACAGGGTCATCACGTATCTTAATAACTATAAGAAAGGATTTGAAATCATCGAGACTGTAACTGATAAGCAAGCGATTGAGCAAATCATTGAGAAAGCGAGACAATTATATGGTTAATTTTATATGTATTTTAACAATCTTAATGCTGTTGACAGGATTTGTCGTTGAAGTCATAGATTGTCATTAAAATGACAATTAATGCCCCGATCCTCTTATATATCGTTTATTGGCTGGCATCGTTTCTGCAATCTTTATAAGTAAGAGGAACGTTAAAATGAATTACCCATACTCGATTAAGTATAGTAAGTTTACTAACAAATACCTAGTGATTAACTATCACTCGAAGCTAGCGCAAAGTAGCTGGAATAGCTACAGTGAAGCCAAGAAAGCTGCCTATGACTTGAACCGTAGCGTAGCAAGCAGGAGTAATTAATATGTCATTACTAGCATGTTTTTGCATATTCTACTTGTTAATGAAACTCGATAAATAAGGGAGCTTATATGAAGTCACTTAAAGAGCTTGCCGAAGTCTTGTTAATGGAGATTGAGACCCTTAAAACATTAAAGAATGATAATACAAAGATTACGGGAACGATTACAATGCTCTCTCTAGTCGCCCATGATGCGGAGCATTTGGCTAAAACCGTATTAGATGAAGATAAGAAAGCAGCTTAGACACACTTGTTTTTCTATCTAAGTCTTGAGATACTGTAGTTGTAGGAAAGAGAAAAACTATATGAAAACGATCCAAGTAAAAAAGATTTCAATTAAGAGTTTAAACCAGTTAATTGCTAAAGGCTATAAAGTAATTATAAAGTAAGAGAATCATATGAGTATCATTTTATTATTCACAGCTTTGTTGAATTTTACATATGCCGATGATGTTCTAGCTTACCGAAACTTGCAAAATGCTACGTTTAAGACAGACTTAGCTACTGCTTTCTTAGTCAAATGGAATAAAACTAACTACTTTGTTACGAATGCCCATGTCTGCTTAACCGATGCAACTACAAGTGTATCAGACTTTAATAAACATCATAAGATTGTTCTTAAAGTACTTAAAAGTGTACCTAACATAGATTTATGTGTTTTAATCGCAGAAGATTTAACTAAAGCTGTAGGAACTCCATTAGAACTAAGCGATAAAACTCCAGTTACCTCAACCCACGTATACTCATCTGGCTATCCAATCGAACACAGAGGACAATTAACCCAGTCTGATGGTACCATCACGCATAGAGGTAACGTTAACCTAAGCTTCTCAGATGCGAACGGCAAAGCTATAAGAACCTTTGACCTAGTAGATACAACTATGTCAGGCAACTACGGGTGCTCAGGCAGTGCAGTTGTCGACGACAACGGTAAGCTAGTAGGCGTAGTCAACAGTATTCGTAGAGTAATTACTGAGGCAGAACCTATGCTTAGCTTCATCCCTGTAGAATCATTGATTAATGTTTTAACATCTATAGAGGGCGGTAGGTAATCATGTACAAGATTCTAGTGATCTTTACAGATAATGGGAATAAGTTTTGCTACTACATAATTGACTGTAAGACCAATAAGATTCACAGCTCTTACCCAGACGCAGTCACCGCTATGCGGGCAGTAGACGCCTTAAGAGCTCTACATTCCACCTACTCTACTCCTTTTACTAGTTAACTATGCGAAAGATCTGGGTTAAATGCACATACTGTGGCTTAAAAGAACTACGTCCTTACTTCGGCGAGTGGAACAAGTGCAAGCACTGTAATCAAGAGGTAGAGAATACCGACGAAGAAGTCGATACCAGTGTCTATGGCTACGAAGACGACAGTACGAATCCTTATGCTCGTCATAAAGACGATTAAAACTAATACAATCTAACAGGTAAGAAGACACAGTCGTTGTGTTCTCCGTGGAAAGACAGGGGCGTCGGATAAAACCACGATATAACTCCATACCCTCCCAGCAACACGTACTGGGTTACCAAAAGGAGTCGTTAGCTCAATAAAGCTAATGATTTTAAGTGTTTATATGGCAAGTCGTCGTTATACTTCTCAATTTCAATATTCATTCGAAAAGTTTGCAGTGTGTTTGATGGGCAGTGCAGAACAAACTGACGTGGGAGCTTTCGCATCCCTCGTGTCTCAGGGTGTTACCTACACAGCCAACATCATGGGATCTGCTGGAAACAGCATCTCTATCCAGATTACCCCTGGTGCTACTGCAGGAGCGGAAGTTGTCAGTGTTATTGGAAACGCTATCAGCATTCAAGTTGAATCAGGCGTTTCAACGGTTACTCAAGTAAGAACTGCAGTCAATGCAGCGCCTGCAGCGGCAGCTCTGGTTACTGCTTCGGGAACGTCTGCAGCCACTGTCGCAACAGCAGCCGCAGCTCCACTCGTTGGCGGAGACGATAGCGATTTTGATACCATTGGGTTAGCAAGCATGTCGTTATCTCAGATTGGAACAGGACTGTACCTGCTTTCTCTGCAAGATCCGTATGTCGCTCTCATCGGCGCATCGATCATGATCCAGAGAGCATCAGGTCCGGTTGACCTAGTAGCTCAGATCGCTAGCTCGGATGTTTCTAGTGCTCAAGAGATCTCGTTCCGCATGAACGCAGGCGCTACGCCTACGAATCTTGCGAACGGCGATATCCTTTTCATCCGAATGGATTTAAGAAACTCGTCTACGAACCCTGTTTAAGTTTTTTAACGGCGTTATCCAAGAGGCCCCTACAAAAGTTCAAACAGTGGATTGTAGGGGTCCATGTTAAAGGAACTTAGATGGCCATACCTTCGACACCCACGAATCCTTACATCCAGACTGCCAATGGGCAGGTCTTCTCGTCCTGTGATCCATCAGCAGGTGCAACTTCTTACGTATTTCAACGTTCTCTAGACAATGTAACCTTCGCTACTATAGCGACTGTATCCGTACCTAAATACCTGGATACCGCCGTTACATTAGGAACAGCCTACTGGTACCAGATAGCAGCATCCAATGGATCAGGAACTAGCCCTTATACTCAGGCTCAGAGTGTAGTACCAACGACCTCAGGCGAACTCTCCCTCGGTGAGATCAGGCAACGCGCTCAACAGAGAGCAGATAGAGTTAACAGCAAGTTTGTTACAGTTCCTGAGTGGAACTTCTTCATCAACCAAGCGATGTTCGAGCTCTACGACCTCCTAGTAACCCTATACGAAGACTTATATGTAGCTCCAGCAGCTCAATTTAGTGCAGATGGCTCTACTTTCTTATACCCACTCCCAGACGGCGTTATGAGCTTCATCAACCAAGCTAATCAGTCGTTTGTTCCTAGACCATTTTATAAGTTAATAGGCGTCGACCTCTCGTTAAACAGCGCCAACAACGCATATGTTACAGTTAATAAGTTTAATTTCATTGACCGCAATAGGTTTGTTTATCCAAACACCGCTAGCACTATTTACGGTGTGTTTAATCTTCAGTATAGGCTGCTGGGTAAGGACAAGATAGAGTTCATTCCGACTCCTTCAGCCGGTCAGATCTTAAGACTCTGGTATGTTCCAAGACTTACAGAACTCTTACAAGACACAGATGTCAGTGACATAGGCATCTCAGGATGGCTACAATACGTTATCATCAGAGCAGCTAAGTACGCGCTAGACAAGGAAGAATCTGATACATCTAAGCTCGACGAAGAACTAATGTTCCTCAAGAAACGTATTGAAGAGAGCGCATCTAATAGGGATGCAGGTCAGCCAGACACCGTCTCTGCTGTTAGAAACGACTGGGGATGGGGCCACGGCTTCGGTCCTCAGGGCGGAATCGGGGGATGGCTTGTAGCTTTAGCGCCAATTCTTTCTAAGAATAATATTGGAAATGACTTGTTGGCTAACTCCATATTGAGTAGCCAATTTAATTTGACTAATCTTTTCATTGGAATAGCGGTATCTTATATCAGCTACTTGACTTACCGTAAGTTTGGCAGCTGGATTAAGTTCTCCAGGATTAGAAACTTTCTTGCCAGCAGCTCGTCGACCTTTTTTAGTCATATCAAGCATGTTATCGAATTGAGTTCCTTGAAACAAATGACCCGGTCGAACACAACTAGGCTCATCACACCTGTGACAAATAAAATTATTAGACTCAATGTGTCCATAACTGAGTTCATAAGAAACTCTATGAGCAGGTTTTCTAACGCCTTTAAAATTAAATCGTCCGTAACCACTTCTATCCTTGTTAGCAATCCAAAGCCAACACCCAGTACCTTTAGCAACTCTACTCCAAAATTCAGTTTCATAAGTGGTCATAATGCTTATATACAATATAATGCCGATGAGGTCAAGTCATAATGCTACCCGTATTTAAGAGCGAAGATAAAGATTTCATGATGATGCAAACCAAGTGGAGCGGCGAACTCAATCCCCTCATCCGCTTACCTATCATCCAAGGTCAGCTCTTAGAAAACGTAGAACTTGCTACAGGGCAGAACGTAATCAACCATAGACTAGGACGCAAGCTCAGAGGCTATATAATCGTTTTAAAAGATACAAACCGAGACATTTGGGACAGCCAAGCTAGCAATGAGCGGTCTAATTTAACACTATTGTTAGAGAGTAGCGGCGCTTGTATCGTATCTCTATGGGTTTTTTAACATATGGCAATTAATCTATCACCTAATATGAATCTCCCAGTACCAGGGGTAGGTACAGAAGATGGACCTCAGTATGCCATCGATGTGAATAATTGCTTCACATTCATAGATCAGCATACTCACATACCTGGACAAGGCGTTCCCATCAATCCAGATGGTATAAATATCAACGATGACTTGCCATTCAATTCCAACAATGCCATCTCGCTTCGAAGCGTCAGGTTCTTTAGTCAAAATATTCCCTTGGCAGGTTTATCTGACATCGGATGCTTATACGAAGTGCTAGATGACTTATTTTTTAATGATGGCTCCGGTAACCAGATTCGACTCACTCAGAATGGTGCTGTAGCAGGTACTGCGGGCTCTATAGCTAACTTAGTAGCTCCTGCCTCAGCTGCATATGATTCCGGATCAGGCACGTTCATCTTTCAGTCTGATGCTAATAAGCCAGCTTATATCGACGGCGCGAGTATAATCCTAAGAAACTTTGCTGTTAATTCCTTTGGACTTACGCTTAATCCTCCAGCTGCTATGGTGGTAGACTTCGACATTACGTTACCTAATCTCCCTGCGTCTACACAATTCATGACTATAAATTCTTCAGGTCAGATAGCAGCTAACATAGCCGTGTCTCAGGGTATAACTCTTACCATGCTTTCGCCTAGAACGATCGAGAGTGCTACGGCAACTATAGGCGAGGTCTTGAGAACTCCTAGTTCTGAGAATTTCTCGATGGTAGGTAACGCAGTCACTGCTGTTACTAACTTGACGGGAAGTCTTCAGACTACAGGTCGCCCTGTTCAGCTATCTCTACAAGCTGACGGCGATGGCACATTCGGAGACGGGTTCATAAATGCTTTTAGAGGAGGCGGACAGCCCGCGAAGACTAGCCAAGACTTTAACTTCTACTTCTTAAGAGATGCAGTTATTATCGCTCAAATGCGATCAGGACCAGCAGGCGATGGATCGAACATTAATCAATTTATCGCACTTCCGTCTATCATATTCTTAGACATTCCTTCTGCTGGAACCTACACATACTCCGTCAGCGTAGCTGGCAGCTCAGACGGTAATAACAGCGTGGCAGTTAACGCCTGCCGCCTAGTAGCATACGAGATCTAAGAGAGGGTTATACATATGGCCCTTCAAAAACAAGCTTTAAATCTGAACTTTGCTCAAGGTCTAGACTTGAAGACCGATGATAAGCAGGTAGCACCAGGTAAGTTCTTAATACTTGAGAACTCAGTGTTTACTAAGGGTAACTTACTAAAGAAGCGCAATGGATACGGCTCTTTGTCTGACCTCCCCAACGCCGAGACGATTAACTTAACAACCTTCAATGGTAACCTAACAGCTTTAGGAACAGATTTGCTAGCCTACTCAGCCAGTAACGAGCAGTGGGTAAACCAAGGGCCTATTAAACCGCTGAGACTAAGCACCTTACCACTGCTAAGGTCTAATACTAATCAGTCTCAAGCTGACGCAGCAATCGCATCTAACGGACTAGTATGCACTGTATTCACAGATGACGTGCCGGTAGATGGCGTCATAGTTCCCATATATAAGTACGTCGTAGCAGACTCGGTGACCGGACAAAATATAGTAGCTCCTGCAGTTATAACGCCTGCTGCTGGCGTAGTCGAAGGAAGTCCAAGGGTATTCGCGCTAGGCCGCTACTTCGTCATAGTCTTCACTAACAATGTCTCAGGAACCTACCACCTCGCCTATATAGCGGTTAACATAGTCAATCCTACCCAAGTGACCGCCAGTGTTAGCTTGTCTGCCCAATATGATCCAGCTCCCACAGTAGCGTTCGACGGTGTAGTGATGAACAACAGCTTGTACCTGGTGTGGAATGGCTCAGATGTAGGAGGAGCGATAAGAGCGACGCGAATCGACGCCTTCTTAAACCAGTACATCACCACTACGTTTCCTGGTAGAGTTGCTACCATGTTTGCTGTTTCTCATACGATGACGAACAACCAAGTATACGTTTCCTTCTACGATTCAGTCTCTCAGGATGGCTACACCTTGATCCTTGATCAGAGCTTGAACACCATCCTAGCTCCCACTCAGATTATCGACAACGAGGACGTATTGAATCTTGCGTCAGCTTCTACGACTAATCTAGGTGCCAATATAGTATATGAGATAGACAACAACTATGGTTATGATGCTGCTATCCCTACTCACTATCTAAGAAAAGTCTATATAACTATGGCAGGAGTAGTTACAGGACCAATAACCTTTGCTAGATCCGTAGGATTGGCTTCTAAGGGCTTCGTCATAGACTCAATCATGTACTTTATGGCGGTTTATAGTTCAGAGAACCAACCTTCTTACTTCCTCATGAACCTAGACGGTGAGGTAGTATCAAAGTTAGCTTATTCTAACGGAAGTGGGTATTATCCCGTAGGGCTACCGTCAGTGTCTGTATCTGACAATATCGCTAGCATAGCTTACTTCTTCAAGGACTTAATACAGTCTGTCAATAAGACTCAAGACTCAGTGGTGTCGGCTGGTATATACAGTCAGCTAGGTATCAATCTAGCCTCATTTACTATAGGCGGAGTCCCGATGGTACCCGCTGAAATAGCAAATGACCTGCACTTGTCAGGCGGATTTTTATGGATATACGATGGCTACAGACCAGTAGAGCATGGTTTTTTCGTATGGCCCGACAACGTAGAAGCTAGCGCTGTGACTGACCCAACACCAACTGGTGATGTGTCCACAGGAAGTGATCAAGTATTAAATATATCTAGCATGACCGGCATAGTGGTAGGAATGATCATAGCAGGCACTAACATACCTGTAAGCACTACGGTGATAGCCGTAAACGTAGGCGCCAGCTCCCTTACCATGAGTGCTAATGCTACAGGCACGCTAGCAACTACTGCATTAACGTTTACAGGCTCAGTCACAGTGCAGGATTACTTCTATTACGCTACTTACGAGTGGTCAGACAACCAAGGCAACAACTTCAGGAGTGCGCCGTCTATACCTATAACCGTAACTGCGGGAGCAGGTGAGTCGTCGATCGAGATTAACGTTCCCACTTTAAGACTCACATACAAGCTTGATAATCCGGTTAAGATTGTCATATACAGAGCTTCGGTAGCGCAGAACATCCCGTACCAAGTTACCTCGATACAAATCCCTATATTGAATAATCCTTTGATCGACTACATCACATACACAGACTTGTTGTCTGATGCTCAGATCATAGGTAATAACATCCTATATACGTTCGGCAGTGTATTGGAGAACATATCAGCTCCTTCCTTAGATTCCATCACGCTGTTTCAATCTAGACTTTTTGGTATAGATGCAGAGAACAAGGATAATCTATGGTTCTCCAAGCAAGTGATACCGACTGTTCCCGTAGAAATGTCAGACTTGCTGACCATGTTCATAGCTCCTACGGCAGGCGCTCAGGGTTCTACTGGACCTATGAAGGCGTTGGCAGCGTTAGATGATAAACTCATCATTTTTAAACGTAACGCTATATACTACATCTCAGGACAAGGTCCAGACAACACAGGTGCTAATAACCAATACTCAGAGCCAGTATTCATCACTGCTACGGTAGGTAGCGAGAATCAACAAAGCATAGTTTTCATGCCCTCTGGACTTATGTTTCAGTCAGATAAGGGCATATGGCTCCTAGGAAGAGACCTGTCTACGCAGTACATAGGCGCTCCTGTAGAGAGTCTTACTCAAGACGCCATCGTTCAGAGTGCCGTTAATGTCCCAGGAACTAACCAAGTACGGTTTACCCTAGACTCTGGCATCACCTTAATGTACGACTACTACTACGGTCAGTGGGGCACCTTCGTTAACGTTCCTGCTATATCAAGCACGCTATATGAGAACCTACACACCTACGTTAATGAACACGGAAGAGTGTTTCAAGAAAGTCCAGGACTATATTTAGATGGTTCTAACCCCGTACTAATGAAGTTTACTACTTCATGGCTTAACTTAGCAGGACTACAAGGTTTTGAGAGAGCTTACTTCTTCTACCTGTTAGGTACTTATTTCAGTCCACATAAGCTATGCGTGCAAGTAGCATACGATTACAACCCGTCTCCGACTCAGACTTCCATGATAGTTCCTGACAACGCAACGCCGCCTTGGGGAGGAAAGCAGTTGTGGGGTTCTAATGGAGGATGGGGAGGCCCAGGCAGCTTAGAGCAGCATCGGGTGTTCATGCAGCAGCAGAAGTGCCAAGCTTTCCAGATAACTATATGCGAGAACTTTGACTATAGCGCTGGAGGCACAGCGGGCCAAGGCTTGACTCTTTCTGGTTTAGATATCCTTGTAGGAATGAAGTCTCAGTACCCAAGATTACGTGCAGTTAAGTCAGTCGGTTAACAGTCTAACAGTATTAGAGCTAACATAACAGCTCTAGGGAGTGCATCCTTTTCGTGGCGAGCCTATTTTCTCAATACATCCAGCAAAGAGAAGGCAAGAGTATCATCGAGACTGATATCGGCTTCGCTACGTATTCTTTTACTAATGATTCCGTATATATAGAAGACATCTTCGTTGTCGAAGAGCACAGAGCCTCCGGCGAAGCGTCTAAGATGGCTGACATGATCGTAGCTGAGGCTAAGGAACGTGGTTGTAAGAAGCTCTACGGCAGCGTAAGCCCATCTGCTAGGGGATCTACCTCTAGTCTTAAAGTATTGCTAGCCTATGGCTTCAAGCTTGAGTCAGCGAGCAACAATTTCATTGTATTTTCTAAGGGGATCGAGTAATGGGAGCAAT
>Ga0137422_1000036_pt1 | contig 42657 bp, 43 predicted proteins | sample EasRivERMZT551_2_FD_102330 | JGI IMG/M metagenome (GOLD analysis project Ga0137422, IMG submission 102330) | Soil microbial communities from meander-bound floodplain in the East River, Colorado, USA - East River MetaG ERMZT551_2 | ecosystem: Environmental > Terrestrial > Soil > Floodplain ... | reverse complement strand
GGCACTCGCAAAAATCAAAGAGCATGATAAAGCGCATATGCTTGAGGAATACTAGGGCATAGCGATTAGCGAATAGAAAAATAGAGATGAATGAGAATTTATTTCAACGGTCCCGCTTTGCGGGGCCGTTGAAATCTATGTGGATAATTTTTTGATGTAGAAAGGCGAATGCATGGTATAGTAAATAGTAATAAAATATGCAAAAAATCCTTATTTCTATTTTCGCAGTCACGGTTTTAGGAGTGATTATTTTTGTTTCAGGCGTAACAGATAATATTTTAGTGCATACTGATCAAAATGCTGAATTTGCACAAGTTGGTGAATATGGATATGTAAGCACTCCGCAAAGATCAGCCGAAAATTTATATCTTAGACTACTCCATGAATTAAATGAGCAAACTCAAGTATTACAATATCAAGTTCAAGAATTAGGTGAAGCTATAGGAATTGAAGTAAGCACTGAGCCAGAAGCAAGTGCTTTAGGAATACCTTTAATTCCTACGAGTCTTGTGGTGAAGCGTGAAAACCATACGCTCGCTCTTATGAATTGGCGAGTACCGCTTAATAGTCCTCCAATAGATGGATTTGAAATTTGGCGAAGTGAGGTGCAAGGGGTTCAGGGTCCTTTTAATTTTGTTCTCCTTCAAAATATTCAAGCAATTAGCGAGGTTCCTTTTTATAATGATGGAACGCTCTTGCCGGGAAAAAGTTATGCGTATCAAGTACGTGCGTATAATGCAGCAGGAATGTCTTCATTTACACAACCTGCTTTTGCGCTTGCGCTTCCAGCTCCACCTCCGGGGCAAACCGTACCTCAGGCGCCGTCAAATCTTACCGCGGTTTTTCTAAGCAATAGAATTATTCTTAATTGGCGAGACAATGCAAATAATGAAAGTGGCTTTATTGTTGAGCGAAGTGAAATAGGGAGTACGAGCGGTTTTCAGCCTATTGCTAGCCTTCTTGCCAATAGCGTAGCAATGAATGATTTTAATATTAACTTAATCGTAGCTACACAATATTGGTATCGAGTACTTGCCTATAATGCGATTGGCAATTCAGGATATTCGAATGTAGCGAGCGCAACAACAATTCCATTACCTCCACCCCCACCCCCGATTCCTCCACCTCCTCCGCCCCAGCCTCCTCCACCCCCACCACCCCCAGCAGGTCCTGGTGGTGTGGTTCAGGGAACTTTAAAACAATGGCATAAAGTTGAAGTTGTTTTTAACGGTCCGAATACGAGCGAATCAAACAACCCAAGTCCATTTCTCGATTATCGCCTTGAAGTTACGTTTACCCGGCCCAATGGCACAAAAATAGTGGTTCCTGGATTTTTTAACGGCGATGGCAATGGGAATGGCACAGGAAATAAATGGTTTGTTCGCTTAAACCCTGATCAAGCAGGCGTCTGGTCTTATAGCGCGGCTTTTAAAACTGGGACAAATATTGCGGTTTCAGGTGCAGCAGGAACCTCATCGCATTTTGATGGAGCATCAGGAAATTTTACCATTCAGCCTGCAACTGGAAATGAACCTGGATTTTTTGGAAAAGGACAACTGCAATATGTTGGTGGGCATTATTACGAAACAAAAGGCGATGGAAATCCATCGGTTAAAAACGGACAAAATTCACCAGAAAATCTGCTTGGTTATGTTGGATTTGATAACACCACTGCAGGGAAAAATCCATTGCACCAATACGCCGCTCATGCAACAGGAGATTATAACCTTGATCCGCTTTCGCAAACTGAATGCAATTTCTTTAAGAGTGGCAATTGTAAAGGCATTATCGGAGCCTTAAATTTCCTTGCCGCAAACGGAGTAAACGCGATTTATTTTTTGCCTATGAATTACGGAGGAGATGCATACGACACGCATCCATTTGTAGCAACTAATATTCCGAAGAGCGGCAACGGCGCAACATTTGACCAAAAAACCCATTATGATATTTCAAAGCTTACCCAATGGGAAAGCGTATTTAATCACGCTGACAAAAAAGGCATTATGCTTCACTTTATCTTAAATGAAGCAGAACAAGACAATAAAGATTTCTTAGACAATGGAACTTTAGGAAATGAACGTAAATTGTTCTATCGAGAACTTATTGCCCGATTTGCTCACCATAATGGAGTTCAGTGGAATGTATCAGAAGAATTTAATCTTGGAAGTCCGCTTTTTACCGGAACAGCAGTCAAGCAATTTGCTGCCTATATCAATAGTTTAGATTCGTATGCACATGGTATTGCAGTGCACAATGCGAGCAATTCTAACCCAGCGCAAACATGGATTAGTAATAATTTCTTTGGCGATTCGAATCTTACGGTTGCCTCAGTCCAACACGCAGGAGGCATTGGCAACACGGGAGGATTTATTGAAAGTTTTAGAACTGAATCTGCAAAAACAGCCGTTAAAGTTATTGCAAGCGCAGATGAATATCGTAGCACAACAGCAACCAATCAAGCACAGCAACGCAAAGAAATTCTCTGGCCATCATTTCTTTCAGGCGGAGGCGCTGAATGGTATTCATCGCAGTATGATCAGAGCCTTCCAGCAAATGGATTTAATTTCTTTAAACAAATTTACAATGATGGAGGCAGAGCGCTTACCTTTATGGCAATGCTTCCTTTGCAAAACATGATGCCAAACGATAACTTAATCGTAAATACTATTTCAGGCAAACAAGCAATGGCACAGCTCGGCATGGTGTACGCGTTTTATCTGCCAAGCGGCGGGAATCCGACCATAAACCTTACTGCGGCATCAGCAAATGATACGTTTACCGTTACTTGGTTTAATCCATTAACCGGCGCGTGGCAGAGCGGTGGAACCGTACAAGGAGGAGCGAATCGCACTCTTGGCAATGCGCCGTTTAGCGAAGCGGCTGGAATTGTTGAGAAGCTTTAGTGAAAGCATGAAAAATACGCCATTTTCTCTTGTCGCAGTTCTTGTTTTTTGCGTTATTGTTTTTGGCTCACATAGTTTTGAAGGACATAAGTTCGCAGCGCTTTTAAGAATTTCTGATTCTTTTGAAGAACAGGAATATGAAAAAACAAAACTTCTTCTTTTTCATAAACTCAATAAAGATCTTAACGATTTAGAAAAAGCAATTCAGGTTTTGCGGGAAAAATCAGGGTTGCCGCCAATGCCTGAAAAAACGCTTCCTCCTAAAGGAACAGCAGCGTGCAATCCAGTTCAGGTATTAGGAAAAACGTATTATGTCTCTCCCAATGGCAATGATGCAAATCCTGGTACGCAATCAATGCCCTGGAAAACTATTATTAAGGCCGCAACTGCGGCCCAAGCTGGGGATATGGTTTTAATTGTTCAAGGACTTTATAACACCGCGTACCAAAATAAAAATGATGTGTCCGTAATGAATTCAGGGAGCCCGGGTGCAGAAATTATTTTTAAAGCAATGCCTGGGCACGAGAGAAAAGTAATTTTAGACAACAAAACCTTTCGCATTGAAGGGAAAAGCCATATTCAAGTGTGCGGATTAAAAATCCAAAATGTCACAAACGGGATTGGTTTTTTTGTCCGCGGTCCGGTTGACATAAATGGAAATGAAACTGGGGCAGCGTCAGAAAATATCACGATTTCTGGAAATGAAACCGATAATACGTTTTCATCAGCAATTGCAGTGTGGGGCGTAAATTGGGGGAAGAACCCAGGTGATTATGACAATGTTCGCAACGTAATTATTGAAAATAATCTTATTCAACGCGCAGTAAATGGCGGCTGGAATGAAGATGTCACGGTTGCAAATGGCGTAACTAATGTGATAATTCGAAACAATATTTTTCAAAATCCTGCATATCCGGCAATAGATCAGGGAGGCGAAGGAATTGATTTGAAAGACGGCGTAAGGCAAGCTGAGATTTATAATAATATTTTTGGCACAAAAAGCATTGCAGGAACGCGGCGGAAAGCAATTTATATTGATGGCGGCAGAGATTCACACATACCCACATCTGGATCTAATACTTATGTTCCTTTTGTAAATGATGTAAAAATCTACAACAACATTATTTATAATGATCCGAATGATGCGATTGCGATTGTAACTGAGGGTATTGGGACAGTCAATAATATTTCCATTTTTAACAATCTTATTGCTGGATCCGAGCAAACCGGCATTTTGGTGTATAAACATCCATTAGGCACAGGCGCGATAGATGATATAAATATCGTAAATAATACGATTTGGGAAGCAGATCGAAAACAAGGCGGATGGGATGGTATTACGATTAACCACTCCGGAGCAACCAATATTGAAATTAGAAATAATATTGTTTGGCAAACCAAAGGAGCTCATGACATTGATTTAGAAAATGGATCGCAGGCGCTCATAAGCCACAATCTATGCCGTGCGAATGATAATCTTTGCGAAATAGAAACCGACCCCCAGTTTTTTGATGTAACGCTTCGGAATTTTCGATTGAAAAACACCTCACCTGCTATTGATGCAGGAAATGCTTTGTATGCACCGCTTTTTGATCTTGATTTGAAAACGCGGCCGCAAGGAAGTGCATTTGATCTTGGGGCTTATGAACAATAAAGAAGGCTTGTGCACAACCCAATTCGTATTTTAAACAACAAAAATCTATACTCAATATATGATGAATCAAAACACTCTTCTTTCAATTTTCGCAGTTACCGTTCTAGGTGTGATTATTTTTGTCTCTGGTGTAGGAGATGAAGTATTGGTGCGTTCAAATGATTTAAATCCTGAATTAGCACAAATAGGAAGAAATTCAGGTAATGCACAAAGCGTTTTAGCTCACGATTTATTTCTCAAACTAGCAAATCAATTAAGTCGCGATGTCCAAAATTTGCAGAGTCAAGTTCAAGACTTAGGTGATGCTGTAGGAATCGAAAATTTTGAAACTAATGGAGGAAGTCCGGAAACAGGCGGAGGAATTAAAGTTCCGCCAGCTGGAGAAGGGCAAGGGCCGCCAGCACTTTGTGGTGCAGATTGGAAAGGCTCATATTGCGCTTGTATGAAAACATGTAGAACGATAAGTTCTGAAGGAGGTAGAGGATCTATACCTAAATCAGCTGGACCAGTAACTACTACATTTCCTCCTACAAGTCATCCATCAGACTGTGATGAAGGTAAGACTTACGAGCCACTTCCTGGTGGTAACTTAATAGAATGCAATACTACTCAACTTTGGTATCCTGGTGGATCAGTTACTGGTCAATAAGCTAATTTCAACAGCCCTGCATTGCGGGGTCGTTGAAAAATAAGAAACAGTGACTGTCACAGCCGTAATAACTCGAGGGTTTTAATCAATATGAACGGAACAAATCCAGCTCCTGTGGAGCAAAAAGAAGGAATGTCAGTAGGTCTTATTTTAGGTCTTGTGTTAGGAGCAATTCTTATTTTACTGTTATTGATTTACGGAATTCCTGCATTAAAGAAGGAAGCACCCGAAGAAGAAAATGAAAATGGTCTTGAAATTGATGTTAATTTTCCAGGAGATAATGGAGAGAACAATACTGAAGGCACTGGAGAGGAAAATGAGTACTAAAAATTAAAGAAGGTTATTTGTTAACCCTAAACGGCTACCCTTATGGTAGCCGTTTAGCATTTTTTGGTCTATACTAAAATCCATGAAATCCTCTGAAATTCGGCAAAAATTTCTCCAATTTTTCAAAGATCGGGGACATACTATTATTCCGTCATCATCGTTAATTCCTGATGATCCATCAGTTTTATTGACCACTGCTGGTATGCAGCAGTTTAAAAAATATTTTACTGGAGAAATTAATGCAGAAAAGGATTTTGGAAGTTTTAACACTACCTCAATTCAAAAAAGCTTTCGAACCTCAGATATTGATGAAGTGGGCGATGAAACACATCTTACATTTTTTGAAATGTTGGGAAACTTTAGCTTCGGAGGATATTGGAAGAAAGAAGCAATTCAATACGGTTACGATTTTATTACTAAAGAGATGGGTTTACAAATTGATTTTGTAACGGTATTTGAAGGAGAGTCTCTCGACTCCGCTCGAGATAAATCAGGAGTTCCTCCTGATTTAGAATCAGAGAAAATTTGGAGATCACTTAACCCAAAAATTACAGTGAAAAAATTTGGAAGAAAAGATAATTTTTGGGGTCCAACCGGAAGCGAAGGCCCATGTGGGCCAACTACAGAAATATATGTTAATGGCGTTGAAATTTGGAATATAGTTTTCAATGAGTATTATGCAGAGTCGCTCGGCGTAGACCCCGTTAGAAGTCCATCGCCTGAAGGCGATGGCAGACGCTTGCGGCGTCTTACTTCTAACGGGGTAGATACAGGCATGGGTTTGGAACGCTTGGCAATGGTTTCGCAAAATGTAAAAACTATTTTTGACACTGATTTATTCGCCCCGCTTCTAGCAATGCTTCCGAATACGCTTGATACAAAAACAAAACGCATTTTTGCTGATCATGCGCGTGGTTCTACGTTTCTTTTAGCTGATCACGTGCGGCCTTCAAATAAAGAAGCAGGTTATGTTTTGCGACGTGTTTTAAGGCGCATATTTTTCTATATGCATTCGCAAGGGCTCCAGGCTGACACGCTTGAAGAGATGATGAAGCGTGTGATTCAAGAATATAGAAATTTTTATCCAGAATTAAATAAACAAAAAAACGAAATTCTTGAAGCTCAATGGGTGGAATATGAACAATTTGCAAAAACCTTAAAAAACGGGGTAAAAGAACTTGAAAAAATGGAAAAAATTGATGCGTTAGGAGCATTTCGGCTGTATGAGAGTTTTGGTCTGCCCTACGAAATTATCAAAGAAGTTGGAGGTAAAAAAGCTCAAACTTTGACCCGTGAAGCATTTGACGAAGCATTTAAAAAACATCAGGAAATATCTCGTGCAGGCAAAGAAGCAAAATTTGGCGGTCATGGCATTTATTTAAAAACTGGAGAAGTGACCGTACGAGATAAATCAGAATTAGAAAAAGTAACTCGGCTTCACACAGCAACTCATTTGATGCATGCGGCACTTCGCGAAATATTAGGCTCGGAAGTCAAACAAAATGGATCGGATATTACTGTAGAGCGTACACGATTTGATTTTACATTTCCACGAAAGTTAACTGATGAAGAATTAAAAAAAGTAGAACATAGGGTAAACGAAATTATTCGCGAAGACCTTCCTATGCAGCATAAAGAAATGCTAAAAACCGATGCAGAAAAAACCGGTGCATTATTCTTCTTCAAAGAAAAATATCCAGAACAAGTAAATGTGTATTATGTAGGTAAAACAATTGAAGATGCATTTAGCAAAGAATTTTGCGGCGGCCCCCACGTGACACACACTGCAGAAATCGGAAAATTTAAAATTGTAAAACAAGAAGCTGTAGGAGCGGGCATGCGGCGAATTCGGGGAATTATTGAGCCATAATTTTATTTTTTTAGGTGTTAATAACTGGATTTGACGCGCATTAAGTCAGAGGCATATATTTATAAATGGAAGCGGTCTTTGGACCGTTCACTGCTCATCCTGGTAGGCCCGTAACAAAGGCAACACCAACTTATGCGCGTGAATCGTTGCGCTCCGTCCAAATCGGACTGGCACGACTGGGTCCCCACGAAGAAGGCGCCCCAACTCCAGCCTCGACCTCCGACGGTGGCATCCGAGCTGCTGACCCGACGCTGACCGCGTCACCTCCGGGCACTGCCTCAGCTTAGCTGAAGCAGTGCCCACATTTTTTATCTATTGCTTCGTTATTTTCTTGGTATAAAATAAAAGCATGAGTTCTAAGATTTTTCTTATTCTTTCTCTTATTTTTGCAGGTTTAGCAGGCATTACTTTAGTAGTATTACAAATAAAGCCAGACATGGAATTAGCAAATAATAATGAAGAGCTTGTTAAGTCAATTCCTTTAAGAGATTTAGAAAATCAGGATAAATCTTTTGATGAAGTTCAAAGTAATTCTCAGCGTGAAAATACAGTTGCAAACATCGCTCGTAAAGTAGAAAAAAAGAATACTTCTTCGGTTACAGAACCGAAAGTAAAAATCATTCTCCCGCCTCCAGCGCAGAAAACCCCCATCAATGTAGTTTTGCCACCCCCGCCTTTGCCTCCTCCTATTAAACCTCCTTCAGCACCACAAAATTCGCAGAAAGTGTGCACGTTTATTTCCTCGCAAACGCCAATGCGCACACAGATTTTAATTAATGAACTTGCATGGATGGGCGGAAGCGGAGATCCAAATGCTGAATGGATGGAACTTAAAAATATTTCCGCAACAACCATGAATCTTTCAGGATGGCAGGTTATAGACGAAAAAGAACAAATCCATATAACCTTACCATCGCATAATCTTCCTTTTGGAGATTTTTATTTACTTGAACGCACAAATAATGCTGTGTCTGCTCTTGGGGCTCATATTACCTATTCTGGATCGCTTGCAAATGCAGACGAAGGTTTGCGTTTATTTAATCCGGATTGTGTATTGCACGATGAAGTATTGGCAAATCCAAATTGGGAAGCAGGAGATAATAACACTAAGCAAACCATGGAACGAGATAGTTCTGGATTTTTATGGCACACATCGCGCGATCCAGGCGGTACACCAAAAGCAGAAAATTCTCTGCCTTTGCCTCCGCCAGCTCCTCCTTCGATCCTTCCTCCATCAGGACCTCCGGCGCCACCACCATCACAACCTCCATCAGGACTTCCACCTCAGCCACCTCCGTCCACCCCGCCGAGCGGGGCTCCGCCCCCACCGCAACCGCCTCCGGCGGTAAATCCTCCACCTCCTTCGACAGGCTCAGGACCTCCGGCTCCGCCTACGGCACCTCAATCATCAAATGTAAACCATTTACTTATCAGTGAAATTCAGACAAGTGGGGGCCCGGGCGCAACAACGAATGATTTTATTGAACTCTATAATCCAACTGAAGTTGATGTTAATTTAAAAGGTTATCGGTTAGTAAAAAGAACTGCGAGTAGCTCCGCAGATACTCTGATTAAATCGTGGACATCGGATACGATTATAAAAGCTCACGGGTTTTATATGTGGGTAAATAGTGCTTTTACGAGTATCAGTATTACTCCTGATGTAACTACTTCTCAATCTATTGCAGATAATAATGGTATTGCGATCCGTTTTGGTGCGGATGATACTGGCACGATTATTGATTCAGTTGCATGGGGCGAAGGAATTAATAACGGGTTTGGCGAAGGAGAGTTATTGCTTAATATTGATCCAAATACCAGCGTCGAGCGTAATGCATGGCAGGGGAGTTGTATTCAAGCCACAGGACCTTTAGGGAACGGATGCGACACAGATAACAACCGTACGGATTTCAGTACGGTAAATAGTACGGATCCGCAAAACAGTGGAAGCGCAGTTGAACCATAACCAAGGCGTGTTAGTGTTCTAATTGAGGTAATAGTTTTAGTTGTTTTTTCATTTAGAACAAATAGAACACTTAGAACATAGTTTTGTATTTAGATCATTTGCCTTCTGGGGCTTTATAGGCGAGAATAGTTTTATCGTCCTTTTCAAGGAGGGAGAGATGAATTGCAGTACTTGTGGCAAAAAATTGACGTTCAAGATAGTATTGCATGGTCATTCGTGTTTTGTTTGTTCGTGTCGTCTTACGCGTGAAGAAGCACGGGCTCTTAAAACATACGTGAATCAATCGCCTTTGAAGGCGAAAAAAGGGGTAAGAAAATCTCCACCCAAAAAATTCGTTCGAGCCGGTGCTCGGCGAAAACTGTGAAGCTAAGGCTCTGCCATGCGCAGAGCCTTTAATTATCTAAACATATTGGCGTTGTAGTGCTTTGGGATTCAAGAAATTTTTTTACGAGTTCAGTTTTTACAATTTCTCCTATGGAAAGTTCGTCATTTTTTTCTTTAAGTTCAGAAAGCAGTATTTCAGTACGTACAAGCGCTGCTTCGGTTTCAAGGTCGTTGTTTTTTGCGCGTATTTCCGCTAATTCTTTTTCTGCATCCTGGATAGTGCGTTCGCGCAATTCACTTGGCGTTAAAAGAAATTCTTCTGCTTTTTCTTTAAGCACATCAGGGGCAAAGTTAATAAGCGCTTCAACACCTTTGATTTTCATGTTTTGTGGGAGAAAGTAAAATAACCCTACGCCAAGACCCGCAACAAGAGCAAGCGAAAGTAGAAGCTTGATAAGACTAAACATTATATTTATTATAACATTAAATCCCAAGCGCCAAGCACCAAATCACAAACAAATTCTAATGACCTAAATTCAAAATTCTAAACCGTTTTGATATTGATTATTAGTATTTGGATATTATTTGTGATTTGTAATTTGTGATTTGTAATTTAACGAATATGATTGCAATTCTCCACAATATTCGCAGTCTCCATAATATTGGTTCGATTTTCCGTACTGCTGATGCAGCAGGTATTGAAAAAATCTATCTTACCGGCATTACCTCTGCTCCGATTGATCGGTTTCAAAAACCACGAATTCAAATTACTAAGGTTTCATTAGGCGCAGAAAATTATATTTCTTGGGAAAAGGCAAAATCCTTGCCACAACTTATAATCAACTTAAAAAAAGAAGGATTTCGTATTATTGCGCTTGAACAATCTAAAAAATCTGTTCCTTACTATTCATTATCTTCTTCTTCCTCTCAAAAAAAGTTGGCACTTATTGTGGGGAATGAAGTACAAGGGCTTTCAAAATCTATTTTAGAAAAAGCTGATACAATTATTGAGATCCCTATGCAGGGTAGGAAAGAATCATTAAACGTTGCGGTTGCGTTTGGAATTGTTGCGTTTTCATTACGGCGTGAATTATGAAGTGCGAATTATGAATTATGGGAATTTTTCGATAAATCATTAGAACATTTAGAACAACTAGAACAATTAGAGCATTTAGAACTTATAGAAGAATATGAAATTTAATCTTTTAATCACGATCGTTGTCGTCATTGTGGTAATGGTTGTGGTTACGCTTCGTATATTTGGACAAAAAACTGATTTGAAAGGAGCAACAGTGAAAATTGGAAATGACGTTTTTGCGGTTCATGTTGCACGTACGGCAATAGAAAAAGCACAAGGGCTTTCTGGTCGCGAATCGTTAGGAAAAGACGAGGGAATGCTTTTTCTTTTTGATCAACCGGCAAGTTTAAGTTTTTGGATGCAGGGCATGAAATTTCCTATTGATATTCTTTGGATTAGCCAAGGGAAAGTTCAGGGAATTACCGCAAATATACCGCTTGATACCACTCTTATTCCAAAATTGTATCCACCTCCAAAGCCCGTTGAAACCGTGCTTGAAATCAATGCAGGAGAAACTAAACGCCGGAACATTCATATTGGCGATAGTGTAGAGATTCATTATTAGTTATATTTGAGGTAATTTAGTTCAGGTGTATAATAATTTTATCTATTACTAGTTACCAGTTACTGATGACTAGTTACTAATTATTAAATTTTTTATGGCTAAAATAGCAATTAATGGGTTCGGTAGAATCGGCAGAATATTTTTTAGGCAGGCATATGATGTGCCTGGTATTGAAATAGTGGCAATTAATGATTTGGGCGATCCAGAAAATCTTGCTTATCTTTTAAAATATGACACGGTGTATGGCAGGTTTGATGAACCTGTTCGAGTTGATGGGAATTATTTAATTGTGGGAAGGAAAAAAATAAAATTATTGCAAGAAAAAGATCCGACTCGATTGCCGTGGAAAGATTTGAAACTTGATATTGTAGTTGAATCAACGGGTGTTTTTGAAACGTTTGAAAAAGCTCGTGCGCATATTACTGCAGGCGCAAAGCGCGTGATTTTAACCGCGCCAGCAGAGGATAATGACAGCGCGCTTGGGAAGACTGTGCTTATGGGCATTAACGAAGGTGATTTAGAAACCGTCCAGTTATCTTCAAATGCTTCGTGTACCACAAACTCAGCTTCTCCAGTTATTCAAATTCTCTCGGAAAATCCAGGCATTAAAAAAGCGATTTTAAATACGGTGCATGGTATTACTGCAACGCAAAGTTTAGTTGATGGACCTACGAAGAGTCATGATCTTCGCCGCGGTCGTGCTGCAGCGCACAATATCGTGCCTTCTACAACCGGAGCAGCTCATGCGGTTACACGCGCAATAAAAGATTTGGAGCACAAATTTGATGGGATTGCGATGCGCGTGCCCGTTATTGCAGGTTCTATTGCTGACATTACGTTTGTTGCTGGGCGGAATACAAGTGTTGAAGAGATAAATGAAATTCTAACCAAAGCTGCATCAGAAAAACGCTGGAAAGGTATTCTCAAAGTTACCGATGATGCATTAGTTTCCTCTGATATTATTGGCGAGCCCTATGGCGCGATTGTGGATTTAAATTTCACTAAAGTGATTGATAACGATCTCGTAAAAGTGCTTTCGTGGTATGATAACGAAGCAGGATATGTGAGTACATTGGTAAGGCATGTGCTTCGGGCTACCGAAGCTCTATAAGAGAAAACGCCAAGAAGGTTGCGGAAATGATATAAAACTCTCCAGTGGATAACTCGCTTTGCACAGTTTAAAAAAGAGGTTTATTATGAATATATATGAATAACAATTTTGGTTTCTCAAAAACTGTTCTTATTATCATTATTGCAATTGTGATTGCGCTTGGCATTGGTGTGTATATGATGATGAATCAGCAAACACCTGAGGGAAATATAGACCCTTTACAACCGCCACCACCCTCTTCAGGAGGAAATCAAGTTCCGGCAGTAATTCCTGACTGGAAAGTTTATGCAAATACTGAATATAAATTTTCGCTTCAATACCCAAAGCAATACAGTAGTTTTGAAACCGAGGCTCCTTTTGAACGAGATTATGGAGCAATGATTTCTCCTTCTCAACTTTCTCTTGAATATAAAGAACAGATAAGTCCAATATGGGGAGTTATTTCATACCTGAATAATAAAGATTCATCGTTAAGAATTAGTATTTTCTCTTCTCAAAAATATAGCGTTATTAACGCACCAACTGGAGAAGAGATTCAATTTAATCCTCTTACCAAGACTTGGACGAAACATACGGTGACTAATAAATATAAAGGAGAGAATTTTTCTCCAGAAACAAAAATGATTGGGGGTAAAAGTGCCGCAGTTTTCTCTTTAGGAGATGCGGGCAATGCAGGAACTATATATGCCATACCTACAGAGAATAATAATATAGTTGAAATTCATTTTATGCGTGGACCTCAAACACAGAGTGCTGCTATGGAAATGGATAAAATCCTTTCAACGTTCCAGTTTATTCAATAGCTTTTTTCTGACTTCTTGTTTTAGCATAAGAGGATGGGTAGCAAAATTTAATAAATTCAAAACCTACTCAATTTAGCGATCGCGGAAAGGAGTAGATTCTTTACTCATAAAATTGGGGAGATTTCTCCCTGTGCATAACTTTTTGAATTTCAAGAGAGAGAGTTATAATGGATGTATATGGAAAAAAAATAATACACTTCTCGTTATTTTTGGGGTTGCGGTTTTAGGAGTGATTATGTTTGTCTCTGGCGTTGGAGATGAAGTATTTCTTTCGCGCGCCGAAGAAAATCAAAATAATTCCTTGGCGGCATTTAGTGGATTTGATGCTGAAGTTCAAACATCGATTGTTGATAGAGATATAAAACTTTTACAAAATTTAAACCATGTCGTAGCTCGCTTGCGAAAAGATATAGATAATCTTTATGAAGCAATTGGATTGGAGCCTTCTATGTCGGATACCGCGGTTTCAGAAAATATATCTAGTATCAAAACCGAAAGAGCGCAAGATGGACGACTGCTTAGAGAGTTGATTGCTTTTCCAAAGACTATAAGTAGTATTTTATCGGCATCTAATATTCAAAATTTAAAAACTACGCCACAAAGCGGCTCAGTTGCGAGTGTGGCGACATTACCAGCGTCATATCCAATCGTAGTAATTCCGGATCAGTCAAATTATCAAGTTTATAATGTTTTAACATGGCAAGATAATGCAACCGATGAAGAAGTATATGTAGTTGCTCGGAGATTGCCCGGAACCAGTTTTACGCCCATAGCATATTTACCAAAAGATTCATTTTATTTTTTTGACAGTTTTCTTGTTGAAGGTGGGTTCACTTATATTTATACCGTTGGAGCAGTAAATAAATATAAAGCCGGATACTCTCAAGAAGTTTACGTAACCAGTACTGCTCCCAAAACTCCCTATGGAATGACGCCTCAAAATCTTACGGGAACAGTACTTTCTCCTTTTTCAGTGAGTTTAACGTGGTATGATAATATTTCTGTTCCTGAGTCTTGGTATTATGTATTTCGAACAGAATCAATTGCAACAGGAGCATCGGTCATTGGATGGTTTCCAGGCGGCAATCCTGGAGTTGGGCAAATGAACTTTACAGATACAACAGCAAAACCAAATACCAGGTACTGGTATTTTATTGGAGCTGAACTCCCGGGTACCGTTTTTACGGCATTTCCAGATAGTAATATTTTTGAAGTTTTTACTCCGCCTGATCCACAAGCTCCAAAGACTTCACCATCAACAATTTTAGGAATAGGTGGAGGTGGAGCTACAACCCCAGGAAATCAAATATTTACACATCTTGATTTTATTCCAGTGAGTAACGAAAAGGGATATAGTATTGAACGAAGCGTAGGAAATACTCAGAATTTTGTTGAAATTCAGAAGAAAAATGAACCACAGCCAATTCCATTTGCAGTAGATAAAAATGTTCAGCCAGCTACGAAGTATTATTATCGAGTACGTGCTTATAATGATTATGGATTTGGAGGATACTCACCGATCTTGCCAGTAACTTTTCCTTAATTAAAAATATGACACTGTTACATCTCGAGGTTCTCACGCCTAACGTAAAGACGTTGTGATCACGTTTTTCGAGGTTTTTTATCATTTTTTCCTTAGCGTTTGATTTTTAAGCCCAATTTGTTATCATAATCACATGGCAACTATTACTATTTCTAAAAAAGAATACCGTGAATTACTTGAAAAAAAGATGCGCTATGAGTACCTTCGTTTTATTATTGATGGCGATATTTTTGCTTCCCCGCCGATACGAAACAAAAGGAAAATAATTGATTCATTTCGAGCAACAAAAAGATATAACCGCAAATTCCTCTCAAGCTTGAAACGTGGCCTCGAACGATCAACTCATTTTTCGTCATGATACGCATTCTTCCGTTGCACGCGGAAGTAGAGGAATATTTAAAAACGAGGAAGCTTACTAAGAAATTTTTTAAGCAAAGAACTCTTTTTGAAAAGAATCCGTTTCATCCAAGCCTTCACACTGAATTATTGGAACCAAAGTCATTTCGTATTTGGAGTTTTCGTGTGGATCAGAAATATCGAGCGCTTTTTATTTTCCACAAAGAGGATATTGTGGAAATAATTGATATAAATAACCACTATAAATAATATAGTGGAAGTACGTTGATTTTTCCCTGTGCATAACTTTTTGCGGTTCAAGAGAGAGAGAGAGTTATAATGGATCTATATGGAAAAGAACAATAATACGCTGCTTGCGATTTTTGCGGTAACAGTTTTAGTCGTGGTTATTTTTGTATCCGGTGCCGGAGATCAAGTATTTGTGCGTGATTCTGGTAATGATGCCTAATCAGGAAGAAGGAATTTTCGTTCTTCATCATGATGGTACGCGCTTCATCCATACGTTTGATATGCTTGGCAATCATGATACGGTGTTAGCCGACATAGATTCAGATAATAGAGCCGAGATTCTTGTGTTGTCACAGGATCATAAGGCTTATCCGTTCAATTTCCAAAATGGAACATTCTCGGTTGTGCCTGGATGGCCGCAGAGCTTTGAAGAAAAAACCAATCAATTTCAGGGGTTAGTTGTGGGTAATATAGATTCGGATTCTTTACCCGAAATTATTCTGTCGTCATTATCGTTCGATACTACAAAACTTTTTATTAATGGATGGAATGGCGATGGAACGCTGGTTAGTGGTTATCATCACGTCGTATTAACTTCGCTTATAGGATACAATGATCTTGTTGAATTTTATCCATTAGCTTTAGGAGATATAGAAAAGGATGGAAAAACAGACATTGTTGTTTTAGGGCAAAAACGGACTTCCATGTTTGATGGAGAGATAAATCTTTATATTCTTCCTACGAATGGATTTTTAAATACTCCTTTAGAGTGGCCGACATATCGGGGTAATAAAGAACAAACAGGTTGCTATAAATGCTAGAACCTTCATCGATGTTTAAAGGCTTTTCCTCAATTTTTTTGATTATCATCGCTGCCGCAATTGCGCTTGGCGGAGGTACGTATTTAGCAGTTAGGAATTCCGGCGCTCCAAAAGAGGAGATAGTGCCCCTAGTTCAACCGCCTCCTCCGCAAACAGGCGAACCAGTAGTAATTCCTGGTTGGAAAACGTATGTGAATGACGAATTCGGGTTTTCGTTCCAGTATCCGCCAACTATTAAGGATATACAAATCGAAATTATTGGAAAATCAGAGGTGATTTATGGACCACATGGGGACCCTAGTCCACCTAATGCGCCATCTCAAATAAAAGTGTTAAGCGGAAATATAATTTCAATAGTTCTTCCCGAAAAAATTTCGCCAGATCTTAGTAAACTTAATACTTATTCAGGCATATGGATTAGTTCCAGATTTAGTGCAGAAAAAATTGAAAATTATTTTCCTTTTGGAGGCGGTTCGGATGGCGGACCTGAATATCAATATGATTCAATAAATAAAATATGGAGAAGAAATCTTAGCGGTGGACCATTAACTCTTTCATGGAATGATTTTTTCGTATCCTATAATGGAGAAAAGACAAATGCCGGTGACGATATTATTAAGAATAAAGTTTTTCCTCAAACTTTTTATCCATTAGGTGATCTCGCAGGATGTCCGTCGTGCGGTTACCATGTATTTAGCGCTAATCGGGGAAAATATATCCATTTTCGTTATGGGGGCAGTTTATTGAAGCCATATGGAAATTACTCAGAATCTACTATGCAAGAAAATTTGAAGTATCAAGAAGCGCTAGAAAGTGCATTAGAAAAGATGGCTGAAAGTGTTGTCTTTTTCTAATGAATTATTTTGTACTTATCATATTTTTGCGCTCTCCTTATTTCTTTAATCTAAAGTTGCTAATCCTTCGTATTTATCGTAGCGTAAGAAGGTGAAAATACTTTCCAAAATCTTTATTTTTGGGCTTTTAATTGCAGCATTTGCTGCGGGATTTTTGTCCCGATATTTTGATGATTCAGTTGTGCGTATGGAAGCATATGCACAAACTGCAAATCTGAAAACTGCATTTTTTTGGGATGAAGTTGGGGAAATTACAAATAAGTTTGCCTTAATAAAACCAACTGAGGAATATAAGCTTGCATTCGTAGGCGACATAATGTTATCGCGTGCAGTAGGGAAGCAAATTGAAAAATATGATGACCCTATTTTTCCTTTTCGTTTAGTTGCCGAAGCGCTTCGGGCATATGATTTCACGTTTGGAAATTTAGAAAATCCTGTTTCAAATCGCGGTAAAAATCAGGGAAGCATTTATTCGTTCAGAGCAGATCCGAAAACACTAGAAGGATTAGTTTTTGCTGGATTTGATGCAGTTTCTATTGCGAATAATCATATTTTTGATTGGGGCAGAGATGCACTGGAGGATACTATAACCTTACTTGAAAGTAATAACATTGAACCTATTGGCGCAGGCAGAAATTACGACGAAGCCAATGACCTGAAAATTATAGAAATAGGTAACCTTAAGGAAGGTGTTCGGCTTGCGCTTTTTGGATACACCAATTTATACCCATCAAGTTTAAAAGCAGGAGAAGATTATGCCGGAATCAGTGATTTTAATAAAGACTTAATTCAAAAGCGAATTTCCGAAATTCGTGATTCTGTAGATATTGTTATTGTTTCAATCCATTGGGGCGAAGAATACGAAACGCAATCAAATGCATTGCAACAAGAATATGCACGCGCGTTTATTGATGCTGGAGCAGATTTAATTGTGGGACATCACCCGCATGTGATTCAGGAGATAGAAAAATATATACCCCATCACGATCAAGCGAGAAGCGGGTATATTATCTATAGCCTTGGAAATTTTGTATTTGACCAGAATTTTTCAAAAAATACACGCACTGGTCTTATTGCTGAAGTAATAGTGAAAGATAAAAAGATCATTAATGTTTTACCGCACGAGATATACATTAACGATACTTTTCAACCGGAATTGAGTAGTGATTAGTTAATTGGTGAATTAGTTAATTAGTTTTATAATAATGCAATGACTATTTATCTTGCTGCCGACCACGCGGGTTTTGAGCTTAAGGAAAAAATTAAGCAGTTTTTGATTGAGGCAGGGTATACCGTGAAAGATTTTGGGGCACTTTCTATGGATCCAGATGATGATTATCCGGATTATATTAAAAAAGCAGCAAAAGCAGTGCAAAAAAATCCTGATGATAGAGCAATAATTTTTGGAGGCTCAGGACAAGGTGAAGCAATGGTTGCAAATAAGCATAAAAAAGTCCGTGCAACGGTTTATTATGGCGGAGCGCCTAAAATAATTACGCTTTCACGAGAGCATAACGATGCAAATATACTTTCCATTGGTGCGCGTTTTATTAGTGAAGCTGACGCAAAGCGTGCAATTGCGCTTTGGCTTCGTTTACCATTTTCCCGTAAACCACGCCACGCCCGTAGGATCGCTAAATTTTAGTCATCGCATTGACGAGAAAATAAAATAATGTAAAGTATTACTTAGTTCACTAAGCGTTTTTTGTTCATTTAAAATATGCTTTGAGAGGAAAGGCTATGAGCGAAAAAAATGCTTGTTATACGAACGTAAAGCTTCGATTGAAATTGTTCGGAATGTTTGTGGTAATAGTCTTCATTTATCACTTTAATATTTCGGTTGTGCGCGGCAGGTCTATGTCTCCAACCGTTCAGGATGGAGATCGTATTTTGATTAATCGCCTCAGTTATTTCTTTTATGAAATTGAGCGCGGCGATATCATCGTTTTCAAATATCCGCTTGATAAAAATGTGAAATATATTAAGCGCGTGATTGGTGTGCCCGGCGATACTGTTGTTCTTAATGAGGGCGAAGTTTGGATCAATGGAGAAAAGCTTAATGAAGCTTATCTGGACGCGCCTGATCTAACGGATCATTCAATGGCGATCGTTAAGCCAGCACATTATTTTGTGCTTGGCGATTTTCGAAAAAAATCCTCAGACTCTCGAGGATTTGGCCAAGTCCCACAAGAATATATTGGCGGCAAAGTGAATGTCATAGTTTGGCCGCCAATGCATTTTCGGATGATCAACTAAGCACGAGTTCAAGCAGCTTATAGGGAAACCTTTAAGCTGTTTTTTTATGCTACAATAAAACAATAGTTTTTTATTATATGTATCTATATTAATTAAAAATTTGTCTGGCAAAGCCAGATTTGGCTCTGCCGGAAAATTTAAACTTTTAACCTATGGCACTTTCATCTATTATTCCCGCAATTAACGCACAAACAAAAGACGAGGCTGAAAATTATATTCGCATAGCCTCAGGATTTACTAATTTTTTACATCTTGATGTTGCTGACGGAAAATTTACAACACATACTACCTGGGGAAATCCAAAGGAATTTCGTGCGCTTATTGAAAAAAATGGATGGAAAGATATTGGATTTGAAATTCATTTAATGGTAGAAAATCCTGAAGCGCATGTTGTGCCATGGAGCGGTATGGGTGCAAAACGGATTATTGTCCATGCAGAAGCTGTGGGAAACCGTGAAAGTATTATTGATCAGAGTTCACGCAAGATCCCGACAATCATGGTTGCGATTGGGCCAGAATCTCCAATCTCTCTTCTTTTGCCATATGTAAGTACAGTTGAAGCTTTTCAGATTCTAGCAGTTGTTCCGGGGAAAGCTGGTCAGGCGTTTGATGCACAGGCATTTGATAAAATTAGAGAACTGCGTGAGAAAGCACCTCGTGCTATAATAGAAGTTGATGGGGGTGTGAATCCGAAAACTGCACGCATGTGCCGTTTTCAAGGAGCAAATCTATTTGTTTCCGCGTCCCATATTTTTCATCACACAAATCCCGCAAGTGCGTTTAAAGAATTAGAGGAAGCGGTTACATTGAGGATTCGTTGATTGGTGAATTGGTTAATTAGGAAATTGGGGAATTGTAAAAAATGGCACAAAGTTTTAGAGATTTAAATATTTGGCAGGATGCCCATACGTTATCTATCAAGATTTATCAAATAACAAAAAGTTTTCCAGATGAGGAAAAATTTGGATTTACCAATCAAATAAGGCGATCTAGTGTTTCAATTTCAGCGAATATAGCTGAAAGTTGTGGAAGATATACAAAAAAAGATAGAATACATTTGTTAATTGTTGCACGGGGTTCTTTATTTGAAACGAGGAGTCATCTTTCAATAGATCTAGATTTACAATATTTAAATAGAAAGATTTTTTTAGAAATAGATGAAAGCTATGAGATTCTTTTAAAGCGTCTTAATTCTTATATTGCTTATATTAAATCATCCAATTAACTAATTAACTAAATTTCTATAAACTAATGGAATTGCACGAAGACAAATTAAAATTTCTCGAAGAAAAAGCGAATGAACTTCGCAAAGACCTGATTACCACGCTGGTTGCCGCGGGTTCAGGACATTCTGCGGGCCCTTTGGGCATGGCAGATATATTTACCGCATTTTATTTTCATATTTTGCATCATGATCCAAAACGGCCGGATTTGCCGGATCGCGACCGCTTAGTGCTTTCTAATGGGCATATTTGCCCGATTCAATATGTGGCTTTGGCGCATGCGGGATATTTTCCAAAAGAAGAATTAAAAACGCTTCGAAAAATAAATTCCCGACTTCAGGGACATCCTCATCGCGGCGCGCTTCCGGGCGTTGAAACAACTTCGGGGCCGTTAGGATCAGGATTATCTCAATCAGTGGGTATGGCGCTTGCCGCGCGCATGGATCAGAAAAAATATCAAATTTATTGCTTTATGTCAGATGGAGAACATGATGCGGGAAATACCTGGGAAGCAATTATGCTTGCGGGGAAATTACGCCTTGGAAATCTCACAGCAGTTATTGATCGCAACAACATTCAGATTGATGGCATGACTGAAGACATCATGCCGCTTGAACCTTTTAAAGAAAAATACGAAGCATTTAATTGGCAAGTGCTTGAAATTGATGGGCATAATATTGAACAAATTATTGATTCTGTGCATGAAGCAAAAGCAATGTTTGAGCGTCCAACAGTAATTATTGCTCACACAATTCCCGGGAAAGGCGTTAGTTTTATGGAAAAAGATTATCATTGGCATGGAAAGCCCCCGAATGATGAAGAGGCAAAACGAGCGCTTCAAGAATTGCGTACGTTGGGTGGAAAGATAAAATCAGAACACCAATGAGTAATCGCGAATATACGAATTGTTTCAAAATAATGCGAATTATGCTAGTGTAATAAGAAATAATAATTTATGGAACCAACACATAAAAGCACGCCGCGAGATGTATTCATGCATCTCTTGATGGTGATAACGCTGTATGTTTCTGCGGGGAGTTTGCTGACACTTTGGTTTAGGTATATTAATCTGTGGTTTCCTGATCCGCTTCGGATTGATTATGGATCCGGAAGCGCAGTTCGTTGGTCATTGGCAATTCTCATAATTCTTTTTCCAGTATATCTTTGGGTTTCACGGTTTTTAGAACAGGATATTCAGAAAAATCCAGCTAAGGCACATTTAAAAACCCGGCGCTGGCTTTTGTATTTCACTTTGTTTGCTGCAGCCATTCTCATTATCGGAGACTTAGTAACTCTTATTTTTAACTTTTTAGAAGGAGATTTAACCATTCCTTTTATTCTTAAAGTTTTAGCAGTGCTTTTAGTTGCTGGAGCAGTGTTTGGGTATTATCTTTATTCGCTAAGGAAACAGTCAGGAGCGATGTCGCCCCAAGTGCGCATGTTTGTGTGGATAGTTCTTGTTGCAGTTCTTGCCTCTATAGTTACTGGATTTTTTGTTGCAGGATCGCCTTTTAAACAGCGATTAGTTAGGTTTGATAATGAAAAATTAAATCATCTTCAGATTTTGCAAAATGAAATTGTTACTTTCTGGCAGAAAAAAGATCAGCTCCCAGTCACAATTCAAGAATTAGAAAATAATATCTCAGGATTTATCCCACCGATTGATCCCCAGACAGGAGTTGTCTACAAATATAGACCTACAAGTGAGCTTTCTTTTGAGCTTTGCGCAGAATTTAATCTTTCTTCAGATGAAACCGGATTAGAATTTAAAAATCGCTATGCGTATCCTGAGGGCGGTATACAGGGTAGCACCTGGGAGCATAATGCAGGTGAGACTTGTTTCTCGCGTACCATTGATCCAGAGTTTTATGGATTACTAAATTCTCCAGAAAAACCAATATCCATTCCAGTCATGCCTTAGAAATAGCGTTATGGTCGTGTAAGGTCGAAATTGATTCTTTAACAATTGAATAAAAATATCAGATGAAAATAGAAGAAAGTTTTTATAAAGGATGTACGTGTTATTCGTTCGGAGCTCTTTTTTGGACAGCGGCATTTTTAGCGCTTATATTTGCATGGATTGCAAATCAAGAAGGTAATTTATTTAGCCTTGAAGCGAGTGATTGGTATGCAAACGCGCTTATTTTAGCCGTGCTTGCGGTTCCCTTAAAAATAAAAGGCGGGCATTGCGATCATTGCCGTGCTATAGTGCGAAAACGGCCAAAGAGTGTAAAGAGCTCATCGTAAAATCTATGCTTGAAAAAGCCGCCAAACTAAATCCATCATTATTTAATGATGATGTTGAGCAAGTTCCGATTCGCAATGGGTATGGCGAGGGTCTTGTTATTGCAGGGAAGGCTGATAAAAATGTTGTTGTTTTGTGTGCTGATCTTACCGAATCAACGCGATCTGAAGATTTTGCAAAAAAGTTTCCGGATAGATTTATTCAAATTGGGGTTGCTGAACAAAATTTAGCAACCGTTGCTGCAGGCATGGGAGTTTCTGGAAAAATTCCCTTTATTTCTTCATACGCTACTTTTTCTCCTGGCAGAAATTGGGAGCAGATTCGCACCACGATTGCGTATAATAACTCAAATGTAAAAATTGCAGGAGCGCATGCAGGGATTTCTGTGGGACCAGATGGAGCAACACACCAAGCAGTGGAAGACATGGCAACTATGCGGGTAATCGCCAATATGATGGTGATCGCGCCCGCAGATATACATGAAGCTCGTAAAGCAACGCTTGCCGCAGCAAAAATTTGGGGACCAGTTTATATGCGTTTTGCCCGCGAGAAAACACCGGTCATCACTACAAAAGACACCCCATTTACTCCGGGGAAAGCGTTGGTTCTATGGAAAGGAAAAAAACCAGAATGCGTGATTGTGGCATGTGGCCCGTTGGTGTATCAAGCGCTTATTGCCGCACGTGATTTAGCAAAAGAAAAAATTAGTACTGTGGTACTTGATAGCCATACGATCAAACCGTTAGATGAAATACAGATTACAAGTTTTGCAAAAAAATGTGGTGCTGTGGTCACGGTTGAGGAACATCAAATCACGGGTGGCCTGGGTGGCGCTGTTAGTGAGTGCTTAGCAAAAAAAGCACCAACTCCTATTGAATTTATAGGACTTCAGAACACTTTTGGAGAATCAGGAAAACCAACAGAACTTATTGAAAAATACGGTATGGGCGTAAAAGACATTAAGCATGCAGTAAAAAAGGCGATTCGAAGAAAAGCATAGATTTTTGCTGTAGTTTTTGAACGGCCCGCTAAGCGGGGGCTTAGCCGTTGAGGTTTAGTCTTAAAAACCTCTATTTGTTTTCAATTTAAAGCTCTTGGTATAATAAAGGACATGTTTGATGTTGTAACCATTGGTTCAGCAACGCGCGACAATTTTTTATTGAGAAAATACGAACTTACAGATTGGAAAGATGCGCCTTTAGGGAAAGCATTAGTTTTGCCATGGGGAGAAAAGTTTGGCGTTGATGATGTGTATTCAACTATTGGAGGAAACGCGGCAAATGCTGCAGTTACTTTTTCTCGACAAGGATTTAAAACTGGATGTGCGGCAAAAATCGGAGACGATACCGCAGGACGTGAATTAATCGCACATCTTTCGCGTGAAGGTGTTGATGTGACTTCTATAAAATCTACCCCGGGCACAAAAACCGCATATTCAGCACTGCTTACGGATAAGGAAACTGGAGAACGCACTATTTTAAATTATCATGGCGCATCAGATACTTTTGGGCTAAGCGATCTTTCTTTGGATTCGTTATTGGCGCGCTGGTGGTATATTTCGCTTGCGGGAGAGTCGCATAACATGTATTTAGAACTCATTGCGTACGCAAAGGAGAAAGGAATTAATATTGCTTTTAATCCAAGCGGAGATCATATTAAGCATCATCCTGAGGATATTTTAGCTTCCCTAAAAGATATTTCTTTTTTTGTGGTGAATCGAGGGGAGGCAGCTGCGCTTCTCAATATTTCTTTTGTAAAAGAGAACGAAATTATGAAACGTCTTTTAGAGGTTTCCGGCGGCATCGTGGCGATTACGGATGGTCCGCGTGGGGTTAAGGTTTCGGATGGCGCGCAAAAATATACTGCGGGTATTTTTCATGAAATGCGCCTTTTAGATCGTACGGGCGCAGGAGATGCGTTTGGTGCCGGTTTTGTAGCAGGGCTTATGCAAAAAAATGCTTCGGGTAAAAAAGGTGAATATACCAAGGAACAGATAGATTTTGGAATTCGACTTGCATCTGCAAATGCAACCGCAGTAGTTGAGGCAGTTGGATCAACGGAAAACACTCTCACGAAAGCAAAATTTGATACTGAAAAACGATGGCAAGATTTGAGGATTGAAGCTACTCCGCTCTAGGGTATAGGGTTTGGGGTACAGCCAATAGAAAAATATAAATAAGTTATGTTTGTTTGTGTAGAGTTGTTTGCGCTATACCCTAAACCCTGTTTGCTATACCCTTTTGCCTAGAGTTTCTTTGGCTGATAGTCGCTAGGAGCTTTTTTGAGCCACTTTTCAATTTGTTTTTGTGTTAAAAGTCCTTTTTGTGCGCCAATGTATTGCACAACTGACATAGAATTTATTGGTGCTATATGGAGTGCTTCAGCTACAGATTTTCCTTGCGCGCTTGCAATGGTAAAAGTTGATGCAAAAGAATCTCCGGCTCCAGTTCGGTCAACGGGTGGTTTTGGATCTGGATACATAGGGTGCCACCATATTTCATTGCCATCAAATGCATATGCGCCTTTAGGGCCGTCGGTAATAATCGCAATTTTGGGGCCCAACCGTCGGATGCCGTCTAATAATTGTTTGATATCTGCTCCTCGCATCTCTAAAATCCGCTCTGCCTCTTCTTTATTGCAGAAAAAAAGTTCGCTTGCGGCATAGACGCGTTTCAATTTTTCTTTACCTAAACGAATCTGAAAAGTTCCAGGTTGAAACACGAGCTTTGTTTTTGGATTTTTTTCTACATAATCCGCAATCACGTTGTGAAACGGAAGAGAATTTTCTGCAAGTGAGCTTAAATAAATCCATTCTGGTGCATGGGCAAGTTTTGGGAGGGCGTATGTATATTTATAGTGTTTTACGAGAATTGTGCGTTCTTCTTCATACCGGAGTACGTAGTGGTAATTTGATGGTTTGTTTTTATGCACGCGCACATAGGTGTTTGGAATTCCTTCGCGTTTTAATTGAGCAAGCATTTCTTTACCCTGTTCATCGTTCCCGATGTTGGTAAGAATCGCAGAGGAAAGACCCATACGGTGAGCTGCAACTGCGGCGTTTGGCGCATTCCCAACTGCAGGAACCACATCTACTCGTTCATACGGAACTTTATCTCCAAACCGCACGCACAACGTGCAATGTTCGCGGTTCATATCACAATTTACCGTTGCATCTTTAAGCGTGATAAACGCGTCAGTTACCATGTCGCCAATCGCGAGAAATTGAAGTTTCATGTATTTAAGTATCGCGCAGCCGAGCGAATTTGGCAATAAAATGGTAGAATAGATACATGGATAGCCTAAAGAAAATTTTAAAACGTGCTGAAAAACAAGGGGTTGCGATTGGTCATTTTAATATTTCTGACTCCTCTGGGCTTCGTGCGATTTTTGAAACTGCGCGCGAATTAAATGTTCCTATCTTGATTGGTGTTTCTGAGGGTGAGGCAAAATTTTTAGGCGTGCGCCAAGCAGTGGCATTGGTGCAGAGTTTACGGGAAGAATTTAATTATCCGATTTTTTTAAATGCTGATCACTCGCATTCTTTGGACACAGTAAAAGCCGCGGTTAAAGCCGGATATGACTCTATTATTTTTGATGGATCAAAATTTCCGTTTGAGAAGAATATAAAAGAAACCAAAGCTGCAGTTGAATACATTAAGTCAAAAAATGTAGATATTTTAGTTGAAGGCGAAGTTGGATATATCGGTTCATCATCTGCGATTTTTGACAAACTCCCCGAAGGAGCTGCGGTTCAGGAAAAAGATTTAACCACTCCTCAAGAAGCAGTTCAATTTGTGCGTGAGACAAAAGTTGATCTTTTTTCTCCTGCAGTAGGAAATATCCACGGTATGTTTAAAAACGCACCGAATCCGCGGCTTAACATCGCGCGCATTAAGGCTATTAAAAAAGCCGTAAAAATCCCGCTTGTGCTCCACGGCGGTTCAGGAATCGCTGACGAAGATTTTACTGAAGCGATTAAAGCAGGAATTAATGTTGTTCATATCAATACGGAAATTAGAAAAGCATGGCGTGAGGGACTTGAAGTGCGGCTTTCTGAAATGCCCGATGAAGTTGCTCCTTATAAGCTTTTAGATGCATCAGTTGATAAAATACGTAAAGTCGTTTACAATAGACTGACGTTATTTAGCAAGAGTAGTCAGTAATAGGCGAGGGAATGATACAAAATTTGAATCTTTGCGTTATCATTAATGTCGAATTACTGATTCGCAGGTGATTTGTATTATTCTTATCAATTTGGATATTAGTTCATATTATGGAATTAACTGCACAAAAACGCGATATTCTTGGAAAGAAAGTTTCAACCCTTCGGAACCAAGGGCTTATTCCTGCTGAATTGTATGGACGCGGAGTCAAAAATCAGCATTTGGCGATTCACGCAAAAGCGTTTAAAGAACTTTTTAAAACTGCAGGTGAAAGCACGATGATAAATTTAGAGATTGATAATACAAAGATCCCTGTCATGATTCATGACGTTTCGCGGGACTCGGTAAGCGATGAAGTGACCAGTATTGATTTTTATCAGGTGCGTTTGGATGAAAAAATTATTGTTGCTGTTCCTTTAACCTTTCAGGGTGAGGCACCAGCGGTTAAGGATTTAGAGGGTATTTTAGTAAAATCAATGCATGAAATTAAAATTGAAGCATTGCCTACAAATATTCCCCACGAAATCGCTGTGTCACTTCAGAATCTTGATGCGATTGGAAAAAGCATTTATGTCCGTGATCTTGTTGTGCCAAAGGAGGTAACGCTGAAAGAAAATCCAGATACTGCGGTTGCGAGTGTAACTGAACGCGCGAAAGAAGAAGAAATTCCGCAAGCAGAAATAACCGTTGATACGGTAAAAGTAGAGGGTGAAGAAGCAAAAGCAGAACGTCAAGCAAAACGTGAAGCAGTAGGGGAAGAGCAAGGAGCTCAAAAAGCAGAAAAATCGGGAGAAGGAAAGAAATAGGTTTGTTTTTTTAACGTAATGAAAAAAAGAAGTTCGCGCATCATAGCTTTAGGCCTTATCGCCGGCGTGGCGATGATTTTTCTTGTCGTTCCTGTTTCGTATGGAGTAACTGATGCTGAGCGTGCAGCACTTGAACGACAATTACGAGAGCTTGAGGCGCAAATTGTTGAACACGAAGCAACTGTCGATGTATTAAAAAATACAGGAAAGTCATTAAGCGGTGAAGTGGGACGGATTGAGGCAACTATCGCAAAGATTGTTTTACAGATAAAATCGGTAAATCTTCAGATTTCAAAACTCGATGATGAAATTGAGACAAAAATCGGCGAAATTAAAGTAACTGAAGATAAAATTGTTACCAATAAGGAAACGCTGACGCGCGCGCTCCAGAAAATTTATATCAACAGCCAAAGCGGACTTATGGAAGTCATGTTGAAAAATCCTGAACTTTCCGATTTTTTTGCCGAATATAACAATTTATTAAATATTCAAGATAGTTTAATTGTCACGATTGACCGCATTTCAGATTTAAAAGACAACCTTATTAACCAGAAAGAAACGCTCGCTTTAAAACGGGACGATGCAGCGGCGCTTAAGCAATATCAACAAAGTCAACGAACAACTGCAGAAACTACAAAAAAGGAAAAAGCGAATTTATTAACCGTTACTCGCGGCGAGGAAGCAAGATATCAGAAACTACTTACGGAAACTCGAAAGAGCGCTGCAGAGATTCGAAGTAGAATTTTTCAGCTTTTGGGCGGAGGAGAATTAACCTTTGAAACGGCGTACCAGTTTGCAAAACTTGCTGAGGGAGCAACGGGAATTCGTGCCGCATTCATTTTAGCAGTCTTAGACCGGGAATCAGCGCTTGGACGAAATGTGGGCCAGTGTGATTACCAAACTGCAATGCATCCCACGCGCGATATACCTCATTTTTTAAAAATTATAGAAAAATTGGGGTTAAGCCCTACTTCGCTTAAAGTTTCTTGTGCAAATTCCGATGGTGCTTATGGGGGCGCTATGGGTCCAGCTCAATTTATTCCATCAACGTGGAGTATTTATGAATCTCGTATTAGCACGGTTACTGGAAATAACCCTTCCTCTCCTTGGCGACATGAAGATGCATTTGTGGCCACTGGATTGTATTTAAGTGATGCGTATAATTCAACTGCGTGTGTGCAGTATGCAACAGATTATAAACACTTAGTTGATTCGCTTACTTTGCAAACACGGTGCGCTGCTGCAAAATATTATGCAGGTTCACGTTGGTTTACCTATCGGTTTGCGTATGGAGATCCAGTGGTAGAACGTGCCGCGCGGTTTCAGAGTGATATAGACGTTTTGAATTCTTAGTAAGAACTCAAGTTGAATTTTTTTGTATTAAGACTTGTAAATCAATTTCCTTTATGGTATTTTAATTTTGGTTCTTTTTTTTACATCGTTTACATTTAGAGGAGGTCTCATGCAAACGTTTGGCGATGACATATGGGCCGCAGGCATTGGCCGAGAGGATATGGTACGAAAGGAGTTGAAAGAAATACAAATCCCGTCCTGCAGCAAATGTGGGAGGCACGTTATGACTTATATGCCCTATTGCCATTGGTGTGGTTTTAAAAATTCTCAATTTAACCACGACAATTATGTAAATGCTCAAGGCATGACCTTGGAGGAGCGTCATGGGAAAGAGTGTAGACTTGGGCATATAAATCTCTTGGCAGCATTCAGAGAGACGTCTGATATTCGAGATATGCCGTATTGTCCGGATTGCGGAGAGTGTGTCTGGACTGAAGAGTTAGACGATGAATATCGTTGATGTGACTGACCCCGCTTTGCCCTTTTTACAGGCTTGGCGGGGTTTTTTATATTTAAACGGCTCAGTTATGGTGAGCCGTTTGCCGTTTATGCGTTGTTTTCTATTGAGCCTGTTTTTTTAAACGCTTCAATGATCTTATCCATATCTCCCTCTAAAACTTTTTCAATATTATTCCACTTTTTTCCGATGCGATGGTCAGTAATTCGGTCCTGTGGAAAATTATAGGTGCGGATTTTTTCAGAACGATCCGCAGTACCAATTTGAGCTCTCCTATCGGACCCAAGTTTACTAACCTCTGCTTCTTTTTCAGCTGCAAAGAGTTTTGCGCGCAGGATCGAGAGCGCTGCTTCACGATTTGCATGTTGGGATCGTTCTGCGCGCGAGGAAACCACTAACCCACTTGGCCTATGGAGAATCCGCACTGCAGTTTCAACTTTGTTCACATTCTGACCTCCGGGGCCGCCTGCACGAGAAAAAGTGACTTCTAAATCATTGGGATTAATAGTAAATGCTTTGGACTCTACTTCTGGGAGAATTGCGACCGATGCAGTTGAGGTATGCACGCGCCCTGATTTTTCAGTTTTTGGGATGCGTTGTACGCGATGTACGCCTGATTCATTTTTAAAAGCAGCATATACATTTTCTCCTTTAATCCGCCCCACAAAGCTTTTATAGCCATCTAAACTCGTTTGATTCATATCGAGCGCAGTAAATGCCCAACCGCGCTTTACTGAGTATTTTTGATACATGTGGACTAAATCACCGGCAAAAATAGCAGCTTCATCGCCGCCAGCGCCTGCACGGACTTCTAAAATGATACTTTTTGGGACTTCGTTGTTTTCCATAATAATTTATTGGTATACTATAGAATATGTGGTATAATTAGTAAACTAGCGTACCGGTATGAAGAATCCACCGCTTCTTTTAATTACAGACGACGATAAAGATTTTCGTGAACTCCTCGCCACTAAATTTAAGGCGAGCGGTCTTCAGGTGCAAACTGCAGCTGATGGTGCTGAAGGAGTTCAGAAGGCAAAATCGTTAAAACCCGATCTTATTTTAATGGATGTAAAAATGCCGAATATGAATGGCATTGAAGCATTATTGAAATTAAAAGAAGATTCAGAAACCAAAGATATACGCGTAGTATTACTTACCGCGTTTGGCGATCCGCGACAAGAGGTTTTTACGACCGATAAACGGTTTGCTGAAGAGTTAGGTGCGCATGAATATTTAATAAAAACTCAGGACATCGAATATATTGTGGGGCGTGTGAAATCGTTCCTGGGAAAGTGATTTTTTTCCTATGCATAATCCGCCGGTGATCTTGGTAGTTGATGATGACGTTGGCTTTCAGGAGATCGTGAGTACAAAATTAAAAAGAAATGGCTTTCTTGTTGCAGAAGCGCATGATGGCAAGGAAGCAGTAGAAAAAGCAGTTAACCTCAAACCCGATTTGATCCTTATGGATATTGCGATGCCCACAGAATCGGGTACTGAGGCTGTTTTGGATTTAATGGAAAATCCTGAAACTAAACAAATAAAAATCGTATTTTTAACGAGTATGGCTGATCCGTGGCCAGAGGTAAAAGCGGAAACTAAAAAAATTGCGCACGAAATAGGAGCAACCGAGTTTATTAATAAAGGCGAGGATTTGGATATGATGATGGAGAAGATTAAGGAATACCTTAGGCAATAGCTAATTTTAAATTTCAAATTATAAATTTTAAATGTTGGTAATCCCGCGTTGCGGGAAGTTCCTTGAATTAAACTTTAGTCTTTAAACTTTAAAATTAAATATTTGTACCCTATGAATAAAAAAAGAATTCTTACTGGCGATAGGCCAACTGGGCCATTGCATCTGGGACATTATGTCGGGTCTTTAAAACAACGTGTTGATTTACAACATGAATATGAAACATTTGTTTTGATTGCTGACATTCAAGCCCTTACCGATAATTTTGAAGATCCGGATAAAGTGAATAGAAATGTGCTTGAAGTGGCGCTTGATTATTTGGCCGTGGGAATTGATCCCAAAGTCGCAACTATGTGTGTACAATCCGCCATACCTGAAATCGCAGAGCTCACGGTTCTCTATTTGAATCTTGTAACTGAAGGCAGGTTGAAGCAGAATCCAACTCTAAAAAACGAAATCCGAGAAAAGGGATTTGCAAAGTCTTTACCTGTTGGATTTTTAACGTATCCGATAAGCCAAGCGGCAGATATCACGGCGTTTCAGGCTAACCTGGTACCCGTGGGCGAAGATCAGTTGCCGATGATTGAACAAACACGGGATATTGTGAAAAAATTTAATGCGTTGTATGGAAAAACATTAGTTGAACCAGAGGCATTTCTTTCAAAATTCCCGCGGCTTCCGGGAACTGATGGTAAAGAAAAAATGGGCAAATCATTAGGAAATGTTATTAATATTTCGGATCCCGCAGATGTGGTTCTAAAAAAAGTGATGCAGATGTATACTGATCCGACTCGGAAACGTGCAACTGACCCGGGTCATGTGAAAGGGAATCCAGTATTTACCTATTTAGATGCGTTTAATCCGTATACGCGTGATGTGGAGGAATTAAAAAGAAAATACGAAGAGGGAAAAATTGGTGATGTAGCCGTGAAAGAGGCGCTAGCCGAGGTTTTGAATAAGTTTTTAGATCCTTTACGCGCGCGCCGTGAAACATATGCAGAAAATCCAAAATCAGTTATGAAAATATTAAAGCAGGGCACTGAATATGCGCGTGAGGTTGCTCATGAGACCGTCTCCGCAGTCAAAACAGCAATGAAAATTAAATATTGGTAAAGGCGTGTCGGAATTTGATGACCGCAATTGAGGAACTGCTGCAAATATGCGTGGATCGATTCTTGCGATGTTTATGTGTAGAATTGTAAATTGAGACAAAAATATCAAATCTGGGCGTTATTTAGTAAATCCTGATGCAATTTTTGAATCAGACTATAAATGGAAATGGTTTTCTAGAAAAATTGCGTTTATTCGACTTATAAGGAAAATGATGAAGCAGGGTAAGACATAATTCAAAAAATCAGCTAAAATAAATCTATTGTCTAGTAGGCTTATTTTATATGTCAAAAAAAGAATTAACAAAAAGCGACTTCAAAACGCTTATAGAAGTCATTCAGAAAGTTTTAGAGCCTCATAAGAGGCAGGTTATATTTTTGATTGTATTCAGTTTGATTGTTGCAGTAACCGATGCTTTTGTTCCGCTTCTTGCTGGGCGTATATTTGATTCTATTATTGCTATTGCACGCGGTGAAGACGTCATAACCACGGGAGTTTTTTCCATCATTATTATTTGGACAATATTGAAATTTATTTCTGATGTTTCAAGTTGGCGAATCAATACGGATACCGATAAACTTGGGACCCGCGTTTTTTCCGAATTTATTTCTTCAGGGTTTAGTCAACTTCTATTTTAGAGAAAGATCGGTCGCGCGCAAATCAGAAAAGCAAGGAACATTTTTCTTTGGGGTTGCCGAGCGGAGCGAGGCGGTAGTGGGGCTTTCGTGGAGCGTACGATTTAATTTAGAGCCACCACGCGCTCCGCGCGTGTGATATCATTTGTTATCGTCATTTTTTGTTCATCATTCTATTATATTTTATGCTATAATTCTTTTAAATGACTATTCGCGAAGATATCCAAAAAATCCTTGAGGAAAGTATTAATGCTCCATCGGGGAGTAATTCTCAATCTTGAAAATTTGAAGTGAGAGATAATGAAATTACGGTAATTGCTTTACCGGAATGTGATCACCTAATACTTAATTTTCATAATCGCGGCACATGGATTGCGCATGGCGCCTTAATTGAAAATATTAAAGTAGAGTATTGAATACGCGCGAGAAGTTGCACGTGAAATTGTTTTTGTCGTCAAAACCACGATGAAAATACGCTACTGATAGTATCTTATATGACGGGTTGAGGCTTAATTAAAGTTGAAAATTCCTTAAATAAGTGATATAATTCTACTTAAGGGCTTAAATTAAGTATATGAAATTAGTTCTCAATGGGAATGATCTAAGAACCGAAGATATTAAGAGTTTTATTATTGCACCAGGAATGACTGTTGAGTTATCTCCTAGTTCTTTAGATAGAGTAAAAAAGAGCTTCAAAATGGTACAGGAAGAGATAAATAAAAGGGTTATTTATGGCGTAAATACTGGATTTGGTCCCATGGCTTCACACGTAATTAATGAATCGCAACTGACGAAGCTTCAACAAAATCTTATTCGTAGCCATGCAATGGGCATTGGCGAGCCTATACCAGAAGAATATGTGCTGGCATCTATGCTTGTAAGACTTAATACGTTACTCAAAGGCTATTCAGGAGTTTCTCCTGAACTTTTGGAGCTAATAACCTTTTTTTTAAATAAGCGTATTATACCCGTTATTCCAGAACATGGAGCGGTAGGAACTAGCGGAGATCTTGTTCAATTGGCTCATATAGCACTCTCCCTTATGGGAGAAGGAGAAGTAATAATTGAAGGTAAACGCCAAAAAACAAGCCTTGTCTTTAAAAAATACAATATTAAACCCCATATATTGAAACCTAAAGAAGGTTTGTCACTTATTAATGGTACAGCGGTCATGTCGGGTATTGCAGCCCTTCTTATAGAAGAAACACATCACCTTCTTTTTCTTGCTACGCGCAATGCGGCTTTTGCACTTGAATTAGTAGGGGGTTTCAATGACAGTATTTCGGAAAAACTTCATGCACTTCGACCTCATGAGGGCCAAGTTAATATCGCAAAACAAATGCGAGAAATATTAGCATCATCAAAACTTCTTAAGAATAGAGAGATTTTTCATAGAAAAGAAAGGGTAAATGGAGATGTGCATCTTATTAAAGAACGCGTACAAGATATTTATTCTTTACGTTGTACTGCACAAGTGCTTGGGCCTATATGGGAGGCAGTATATAATGCCAAAAAATATGTAGACACAGAAATCAATGCAGTTACTGACAATCCTATTGTAGACATAGAACAAAAGGAATTTTTGCACGGCGGCAATTTTCATGGCGACTATATTGCTTTTGCAATGGATCAGCTTAAAATGACGTTAGTAAAACTTACTATGCTTTCCGAACGACGCATCGATTCATTTCTTGATCCACGGTCAAATCTTGATTTATTTCCACCATTCATGAATTTGTATCAGCCCGGTCTTTCGTTGGGCTTACAAGGGTTGCAGTTTGTAGCTACTTCAACAACCGCACAAAGCCAGACACTTGCTTTTCCTCAATATGTACATTCGATTCCAACGAATGGGGGTAACCAAGATATCGTAAGTATGGGAACAGACGCAGCATTACTTACAGCAAAAGTGCTTGAAAATGCTTATGTTGTAGTCGCAATCGAGCTAATAACGCTTGCTCAAGGAGTTGATTATCTTAACACTTCATTAAACCTTTCCGTCTCTTCTCAAGAATTATTTAAAAAAATAAGAAAAATACTTCCTAAAATAGAAGAAGATCGAGAACTTTACGGAGTATTAGACGAGTTGATAGAAAAAATAAAAACCTTTTAGATATGTTTGAATATAGCAATTCTCCAGATATCTTCTTAAAAGAAGAAGATATTCCTTTCGGAAGTAACATCATAGAAGCATACACAGGCGCTTTGAAAGAACTTTTTTTTATAAATAATCCTCAATGGAAAAAGGAGGATAAAGCAGCGCAAGCGTCACTTCAGAAATTTTTAGCAAAACCAGGAATTAATCCAATTTGGATATATTATAGTAATGAAAAAATAGCAGTCCGGACTGTTCCTGAAAAAGAATATTTTAAACTTAGAACTTCTCGTAATCGCGATATTATTACAAACGGTGAACAGACGCGTTTTCGTAATACGGTAGTTGGCATTGCAGGGCTCTCGGTGGGATCCGCTATTGTCCATGCGTTAGTAATGAGCGGAGGACCAAAAAAAATGAAAATAGCAGACTTTGATGAGATTGAGATTACTAATTTAAACCGGATTCGAGCAAATTTACGTCATATAGGAGAAAATAAAACCCATGTCGCAGCCCAAGAAATCTGGTCAATTGATCCTTTCGCACAACTGAATTTATTTGATAATGGACTTACGGTAAAAAATTTAGAAGACTTTATTATCACAAAGCCTCGACTCGATATATTTATAGATGAAATGGATAGTCTTGATTTAAAAATCCGTAGTCGTTTGATTGCTAGAGAATACGGCATTCCTGTATTAATGGCGACTGATAACGGCAATAGTATTATCTTAGACATTGAAAGATTTGATCTTGAGCCAAAACGCAAAATTTTTCACGGATTCATTAAGGATGTAGAGGAAATTAATCTGGAAAGTCTTAATTTTAATGCATGGCTTAAATTAGCGACAAAAATCGTCGGTCCTGAATATCTTACTGAACGAATGCAAGATTCGTTAATGAATATTGGAAAAAAGATTTCTTCGGTGCCACAATTAGGTCCTACAGCAGCTATGGCTGGGACAGCTATTGCATTTGCAGTCCGGCAAATTGCTAATAAATATGATCTTCCATCGGGTAGATATGGTCTTGGTTGCGAAGAAAAACTAATTCCTGAATATAATAGCAAAATTAATATAAGAAAACGAGAAGAGAGAAGTCGGGAATTTATTAAAAAATTCAGAAAATAAAAATATGGATTACGGTTTTCGTCGTGCGCTTACCCTATTTCGTATTGCAAGCAAGCAAGTACCTGCTTACAAAAAATTTTTAGCAAGCAATAAAATTAATGCTTATAAAATCCATTCGTATAATGATTTTCTTGCTATTCCATTAATAGAAAAGAAAAATTATATAAACAAATATCCACTGTCCAAGCTTTTTCCTAATGAGAAAATCCCTCCATTTGTTTATGCGAGTTCTGGATCTTCAGGAAAACCAACATTTTGGTTTCGCTCAGACGAACAAGAGCGCATAGGAACTGATATCCATGAAAAAATTTTTAGCGATATATTTGGTATTCGAAAAGAAGAGACCACATTGGTCATTATTTGTTTTTCTATGGGTATTTGGATTGCAGGAAACTATACGCTTTCTGCGTGTCGTGGAGTTGCTCGGAGAGGATATGCTTTAACTATAGTTACCCCGGGTCTTGAGCGAGAAGATATTTTTTATATTCTCAAAACTTTAGCACCTAAATTTAAAAATATTATACTTGCAGGATACCCCCCATTTTTAATGGACATAGTAGTAGAAGTTAATAGACAAAACATTAAACTCAATTCACATATATTTACTTTAACTGCAGGAGATAAATTTACTGAAGAGTGGCGCGATGCTTTTTTAAAACTTTTAAAAGTTAAAAACCAGAAACATATTATTAGTATTTATGGTTCTGCAGATGCGGGTGTACTCGGATATGAAACTCCATTTTCAATTGCCCTTCGTAGGGCATCCTTGGAAAATCAAGGATTATATAGAGCATTATTTGATGAAGAGTTAATATTGCCGGCTCTCATCCAATATGATCCTAAACATATTTTTTTCGAAACTATTAAAAATGAATTAATATTTACGGCAAATACAGCAAATCCACTTATTCGTTATAATATCCACGATGAAGGTAAAATTTTTACCATGAACGAGATAAGAGATATCGTTCGGAAATATAAGCTTTCGCGTTATATACCTAGAGAATATTTTAAACAGTGGAATATGCCATTTATCATTAAAAAAGGAAGGAGCGACGTTGCCGTTACGTTTTATGCTATTAATATTTATCCAGAAAATATTAAAACCGCATTAGAGGTGAAAAAGGTTTCTAAGCTAGTATCTGGACAATTTTTTGCCTATAATAAAAATATCAATCATCAAAAGACACAAAAGCTTTATATTCAAATTGAGCTTGCAAAAGGTATTAAACCAAAAAAGAAATATATAGTCACAATTCAAAAAGAAATTATAGAAACATTGCGTAAATTGAGTATAGAGTACCGTAAACTTTATGAGACAATTGGAATTAAGGCAATTCCGAAGGTACAGATTGCTCTTTTTGGGAGTACTAATTTTCAAACAAAAAGCGTGCACGGTATTTTAAATATTAAAGGGAAAAAAGCACGCATACTTAATTCGTAGTTGTAACATGAGCATGGAAGAGGTAATTAACAAAATTATAGAAGCCGGTGCACAAGCTCCTTCCGGTGGTAATTCTCAACCTTGGAGATTTGAAATTCAAAAGAATGTTATTTTTATTTTTGCGCTTCCTGAGCGTGATCATCCTATTCTAAATTTTCGTCATCGAGGTACATTGATAGCTATAGGAGCTTTGTTAGAAAATATGGATATTGCTGCACATACAATGCAAAAGAAGCTTAATATCCAATTTTATCCAAATGAAGAGCAGCAGATGTTAATCGCGCGCGTTGAATTATTACCATTAGATATTTTTATTTCTGATTCTTTGTATGATGCAATAAAAAATCGGAACACGAATCGCAAGCCTTTTATTCCAGAGACTCTATTAATAGAGCAAAAGGAAGATCTCTATAATATTAGAGATGAAAGTAGAAAAATAAAAATATCATGGATTGAAGATGCAGCTAGAATAAAATTTCTAGGAGAAGCAGTAAGCAAAAATGAGATAGTAATGTTTGAAAACAAGAAATTACATAGACTTTTCTTTAATGAAGTCGTATGGACGCGCGAAGAAGAACGAAAGAAAGGAAAAGGACTTTTTATTAAAACACTTGAGATGAAACCTCTTGACGAGAAGGCTATGAAAATTTTAAAACATTGGCCAGTAATGAAAATTGCTAATAAATTTGGTATGGCTAGAAAAATAGCGAGACAAAACAGTATTACTTACGCAAGTGCCTCCCTTGTAGGAGTTATTTCACTTCGTGATAACGACGAAGATTTTATTCAAGCTGGAAGAATTATGGAGCGTTTATGGCTTACAGCAACTAAATTAGGTCTCAGTTTTCATCTCATTACCGGAATTCTATTTCTATGGCAACGGATAAGGGCGGGAGAAAAGGATTTTTTTTCGAAAAAGCATATTAAAATAATAGAACAGGCATACGCTGCTATACGAGACACTTTTCAGATCAATGAAGGAATAATTACCTTGTTTTTTAGAATAGGAAGAAGCGAACCTCCTTCTGCATATTCCTATAAAAATACTAAATTTTAAAATTTATCAATGAATGGAGTTATAAATCTAGATTTGCTTTCTGTGGGAGTTATTATTGCTGCTGCAGGAATTTTAGGGTTTATTATTTATTCCAATAATCCCAGAAGTATTACTAATAAAGCATTTTTATTTTTTTCACTAGTAACTATTCTTTATAGTATTGTTAATTATCTTCAATATCATATTGAAATACCAGAACGTGCGATATTAGTTCTTCGACTAACTCTATTTGTAGCGGTATGGCATGCGTATGCTATATTTCAGTTATTTTATGTCTTTCCAAAAGAAAAAATAATTTTTCCTAAATATTACAAATTTATTTTATTCCCCGTTGTAGTTTTTACGGCTTTTCTTACTATGACCCCTTTCGTGCTTTTAAGGGTAACTGAACTAAGTGAAACGGGGAGTATTGCAAACGTAGAAAATGGTCCAGGAATTGCACTTTTTGGTATATTAGTTTCTGCATTGATTATTGCAGGAATTATACTTTTTATAATTAAAGCAAAAAAAGTAGGTAGCTTAGAGCGAATTCCATTTAAATTTATTCTTACAGGAACATTCATCACTTTTGCGCTCATATTGGTATTTAATTTTATTTTTCCTGCCCTTTTTGGTAATGCTCGATTTATAAACTTAGCCCCAATATTTTTTTTACCTTTCATTTTCCTTACATCATATGCAATATTTAAGCATCATTTTCTAAATATAAAAATAATCTCTACGGAAATCTTAACTTTCTTTTTATCGATTGTAGTTTTGTATGAAGTTATTTTTTCAGAAAATTCTACAATTCGTATTCTTCGTTTAGGGGTTTTCTTGCTCGTTTTAGCATTAAGTATTCTTCTTATTCGCACTGTTCGTCGAGAAGTTGAACAACGGGAGCGGTTAGAGATATTAAGCAAAGAATTAGAATCCGCAAACGAGAAATTGAAAGCACTTGATCAGTTGCGGGCGGAATTTTTGTCGTTTGCGGCACATCAAGTTAAGTCGCCGATGGCAACAGTTAAAGGATGGGCGACGCTTATTTATGATGGCACTTATGGACAAGTTTCTAATGAAGTTAAAGAGGCAGCTAAAAAAATTAAAACTAAAGCGGATCAATTAATTGCACTTGTAAATAATTTACTCAATATGCGACAAATTGAAGAAGGAAGAATGGAGTTTAATTTTCAGGAAGGAGATTTGGTGAAATTTATTGCAGAAATTGCTGATGACTATCGTTTACTTGCCCATGAAAAAAAACTTGATTTTAGATTTGAGAGCACTCTCTTTGAGATGAAAATGCAGTTTGACGAGCAAAAATTACGGCAAGTAATCCAGAATTTACTTGATAATTCAGTGAAATATACGGATAAGGGGTTTGTTAGTTTGCGTATTGATGGTGAAGGAGAATATGTGTTTGTGAGCATTTCGGATTCCGGACGAGGCATGTCAAAAGATTTACAGAAAAAACTATTTCAGCAGTTTGTGCGCGATGAAAAAACTAAACTTGAAATTCAAGGCACTGGGTTGGGGTTATTTATTGCAAAACAAATCGTAGAAGCGCACCATGGCACCATAAAAGCCGAATCCCAAGGCGAAGGCAAGGGAAGTACATTTACGGTTAGTTTGCGCAAAAAGGCGTAAAATATTAATTACTGAATTAATTCAGTAATTTAAAATTATGGCACAGCGAAAATCAAAAGAACGGAATATTAGGAAATTAACCCGTATGGGTGGCGGCGGTAAAAGCTTGGGCTTAACACTGCCTATTGAAATTGTTCAGGATCTAAATTTGCGAGAACGGCAAAAAGTGGTTGTAAAAAAGGTTGGTAAACGGATTGTGATTGAGGATTGGAAGAAATGAATTTGACATCATTGGTTTAATAGTATATTCTATTTTAGTTAGATTGTTCTTTTGAATTATTCTATTACTTGAAAGGAGTATGTGAATTGTTAATCTTCAAACGATACGAAGGTCCGTGCGGCATTCCGATTTTTTACCAACAAACACCAGATATCATCAGAAGTAGTAGTATTGCACTTGCAGTATTCACTGGTAGTGCAGATGATTTGTCTGTTGGAAAACCGGGAATCTATCACTGGTTTGAGCACGTGCCATTTCAGGGGACAAAAAAATTTCCTGATGGATATCGTGCAACCAAGGGTCCTGTTGCAAATGTTGGTGGGAGAAATGGTGCGGCGACGAATTGCTTTTACACTAACTATTGGGCAACTTTGCCAACTCGTCATTTGAGTATCGGGTTTGATATTGTTGTTGATCTGATTGCACAGCCACTTCTCACCGATGAAGCGATCAATGCTGAGCGCACCATTATCAAACAAGAGATACGAAGTAGGATGAGTAATCTGGGTGGAAATCTCGGTTACCTCCTACCTTCAATTCTTTGGGGTGAACATCCCCTAGGACATCCGATTCCTGGGTCGATTGAATCACTTGATTCAATGACTCCTGAATTACTTCGCAAAGCAAGACAAAGGGGTTATGACCGTTCGCGAATGGTCTTTTTTATCTCTACTGCATTGCCGCATGACGAAGTTCTCGATATACTTCACGATCGCTTCGAAACTCTTCCATTAAATGGATTAAGCGAAAGGAGAATGGGAGCTTCATTCGGCCCACTTCCTTGGAATCAGGGCGAGCGAACTGAGATCGAGACAGAATTTTCATCCTCAATCGTCCAAAAACTATTTTGGCTTCCTCCGGTCAGGAACAAAATGGATATTGTGAGGTTGAAACTATTTTGTTCGATTTTTACGCAAGGGAATACTGGCTCTCCTCTTTATCGAGTAATTCGCGAGACGAGTCAATTGGCATATAACGCCTCTAAAACAACCTTTTTTTCTCAAGATGGAGGATATTGGGGGTTTACCGTGACCACTTCTCGAAACCATATCGAGACGGTCGAAGAAAAACTTCAGACGATACTTCAGGATCCGCGCATTCGATCAAAAGAATGGTTTGAGGGGATTAAGGTTGCTCATGAGTGTAGCCTTGATATGCAAGTAGTGAATCCTGAAGAAAATGTCCAAGAAGCTCTTTATATGACAACTGCAATTGGTCAGCCGGTGACTGTTGAGGAAGAGGTAGAGATGATCTCTCAAATTTCTCATCAAGAAGTTCTCGAGTTGATCGATGCAATCGACTTCAAAGATGCTCGGACAGTCATTGCATCTGGGAAGTAGAGTTGACTACAAAGCCGCTGTGCCTTACGAGGTGTAGCGGTTTTTTCTTGTGCATCTTGCTACATAATATACTACATAGCATACTAAACGTATGAACAAACTTCTTACTATTATTTCTTTGATTGTAATTTTTCTCGTGGGGTATTTGGTGTATGCAGTGTGGTTGAAGCTGTAGGTTTTGGTTTTTAAGGATGGTTGGTAACTCTTTTTAGCTGTGGTAGAGTTCTTCTTATTAAATAAAGCACTGCCTTTTATGGGTAAAAAGCTTAATCTTGCGCTTCTTATGGGCGGCCCCTCAGCAGAACATGAGGTTTCTTTAGCATCAGGCAAAGAAGTGATGCGTCATCTTGATTTGAAAAAATATCAGGTTACTCCGGTTGTGATTAGTAAAACAGGAAAGTGGAAAATAGGAGATTCTATAAAACTCTATACTCCGACTGATGCGTTAAAACAATTACAAACGTTGGGAATTCATGTGGCGTTTATTGCGCTTCATGGAAAATTCGGCGAGGATGGCATCCTCCAAGCACTTTTAGAAGAAGTGGGTATTCGCTATACGGGTTCAGGTGTGCTTGCAAGTGCATTAGCCATGAATAAACCCCTTGCGAATAAGCTTTTTCGATCAGCAGGATTATTAGTTCCTCAAGGTGAAGTCATTGAATTTGCCAATCGGAATAAACCACGCCGCGTAAAATTACCTGCAGTGGTAAAGCCGGTTGATGGTGGATCAAGTGTGGGCGTAAGT
>Ga0137422_1000027_pt1 | contig 46214 bp, 49 predicted proteins | sample EasRivERMZT551_2_FD_102330 | JGI IMG/M metagenome (GOLD analysis project Ga0137422, IMG submission 102330) | Soil microbial communities from meander-bound floodplain in the East River, Colorado, USA - East River MetaG ERMZT551_2 | ecosystem: Environmental > Terrestrial > Soil > Floodplain ... | reverse complement strand
GTTGGTGCATCAAGAGTTGATTCTCACCTTACTCGATCAGCTTCTCTTTGGTCGAGATCGGAGGGAGCACCAAGAGAGATGCAAAGAAATTGAAACACTGACGAAGAGTCCAGGGCTGCTTGTCAAGTTTTTTCACAAGCCAAAGCAAAACCGGGAGCGCCGTAAACCAACTAACAAGTGCGCCCACCCAGATAATCGCGACAACATAGATCCAGTGCATGAAAGTTATCTCCTTTTGGATTACTTGTTTTGTATCACTCAGACAGTTTCCGCTTATTCGGCGGAGAACCCATCTTTAAGATGTGTTTTCGGAATACCAACACCCAATCCACGAATGCATCGCTTTCGATGATAACAAGCTTATCGCCTGCATCTGGAATCAGGTTCTCATGAATAGTTGCGGTATATCCTGCTTGTTTCAAAATATTTGCTGCCGCATGTGCAGCAGTTGTTGGATTTTGAACCACAAGCGATCTTCCATTTGCCGCCATTCCGTCTTTGAGCTCATCATGCCAGATGAGCACTGTGGTGTTGTCCCACATGAGCATCTGGTGCGTCGGAAGCGGTTCAAACGTAAATCGCTCATCCAAACCCCCAATTTCACTGAAAATAGTAAGCACCACTCGCGCAGCTCGTTCATCCGGAACTGCAAAGCAGCTATGTCCCCGATCTGGGAACGGCAATGGGTTTTTCTCGAACAATGCGTACGTGGTAAATCCAGCATAGATAACCAATGCAACCGCGAAAATCCGAAGCCAAGCCTTCATGCTTAACCTTTCTTTAAATTGTCAGAGAACAAAACTTATACTTCAATGAAATTACACACTAAATCATTAAATGTCAATGATTGTATTTATTACAGCATCAACTGTAATCAACTGAATTATTATGACGAGCATGTTATACTTTGTTATAATAAATGCTATATAATAAGTAGTAAGGTCGATTTAACCATAAATAAACTATATGAATAATAAAATAATCATTGGAATTGTGGTTGTTGCAGTGCTTGTGCTCGGAGGTTGGTATTTAATGAACCAAGACAAAACCGGAGAAAACGGAAACAACACAAATCCTCCGCCACCTTCGTCAGGCATTGAAGGAGGAGGCAAAGTTATCTTCTCGATTACTGATGCAGCCGCAGATATGAAAGCAGTAACCGCAGTTCGCATGACCGTAAGTAAGATAGAGATGGAAAGCGCGACTGAAGGATGGGTTACGGTTTCAAACCAAACCCAAACGCATGACTTGCTTGATCTGAAGGCGAGAAACGACTGGGCACTTCTTGCAGAAACAAATGTTCCTGCAGACACCTATAACCAAGTGCGTTTGATGGTTCAAAAAGTAGAAGTGGTTATGTCAACCACCACAAAAACGGCAAAACTTCCCTCAGGTGAATTAAAACTCGTAGGTAAAGTTGTGGTAGAGGAAGATACAACTTCAAGCGTGAACATTGATGTGTTCGCGGATAAATCACTCCATACCACAGGCAAGGGCGAATTCATTTTCGCACCTGTAGTAAAAATGGAGAGCCGAAGCGATGCTGAAGTTAGCGTTGCGAATAATGACACGGTAACCGTAAGCGGCGGCAAAGTTGATGCAGCTGTAAATGCGGGCATGGATATTGATGGAACAGTAAAAACAAACTTTATGCTTGATCTAAAAACCGACCTTGAAATCCAAGGTGGCGTTATCAAAGCAAAAGGATTACTGAAACTCTAAACGTTTACCTAAAACATTACTCAAAAAAAAGATTGCCTATACGGCAATCTTTTTTGTTTATCCGTACGATAAATAGTACGGTAAACCGTACGGATTTAAAAAGACCTATCCAGTTGCCAAGCCTCATAAAAACTAGCGATGCATGCACCCAGCCCAACAACAAGGTCGGCGTATTCCGCTTTTCATCTTTGAGAGAGCTTTCTTAATACGTATATTTCTTGTTTCCGCTTTTTTGCCCGATATAACCCAGCAAATCCATTCATTGCGCGCAAGCGGCGTAATATCATCCCATAGGGCTTGTGTTGCCCGCGTTGAAGCAATGGCTTTTCTCAAATCTGTTGGCAATGCATGCACCGCACCTGCAATTTTTTTAGTCATAAAATAATATTATCAAATTCTCTATATAAACTTAAAATCATTTCTTTAACTTCTATGTTGCTTCTTATCTCTTGAACTAGATTGTTTATCTCCTCGGTGTCATTAGCGCTAAAACCTATTGCTTTAATAAACACATCCCGCGTCTTATCAGTTGGTTTCTCGCTAAAATATTGCCGAAAAAGCGAGAACCATTTATCTATATTCAATTTGTCTACCGGAAACGTAATTTCTTTGTAGGGAATATTCTCAAATTCTTGAATGATGTGATTCCATTCACTAATGTTTTCATAAAATAATTCATTTTCAAAGAACTTCAATGCTTGAGTAATATATTTTGATTGTGGAATTTGTTCATAGATTTTATGAGAAATAATATATTTTTCTCTAACCTCATCAACCATAGAGTGAAATTTTACTCCGATCATAAATGAACTTTCCTGTTGAAGGTCGTTTAAAGGATAGTCCGTTAAAGTGTGTGGTATTTCTATCAATTACTTTAAGATATCTAATATCTGGAAAACTTGTCCCAATTAAAAAATCTTTTTTGGAGAAATTCGAAAAGAATTGATCATAAACTTTACTTGCTAGCACTATGTGCGTAATGGGTGCAGCCATGTGTTTAGTTGTTCGAATTTAAAAAAGAATTTTGGCATTTAAAAACCGATACATAATAATTATTTGAGAGCAATCGCCTTTATTTTTAAGGCAAGATCACCAGCAACAAAATTTTCACTTTTTTCTATTCTTAGAAGTGGTACACCGGATTGCTGCAAAATACGGTCGACTTCTTTATCTCGCTCCTGTCGGTCTGGGCGTTCGTGGCTTTTATCATCAAGTTCAATAGCTAATTTGGGAGAAATATTTATTTTATCACACAGAACGAAGTCAACCGATTTACCATTAATATGCGCAAATGCAGCGCGCCAGTTTTGCCCCTTAACGGTGTGATTAAGAAGTGTTGGTAGATGTACCTGCGCAAAAATGAAGTATTCAAATCCTACGACAGAAACTAAAACATCATAAAACTCATGCTCTGCTCTTGTTAAGAAAAAATTATGTCTTTTATATTGGTATTTTGGCCCATCTTTCTCCTCGCCCTTAAATCTTGTTTTTAAAATACCCACTACGACGGCAAGAGCAATCACAATACCAAAAAATATAAAAAGATTTTTCATATAGGGACAATATCCAAAACTTTGAACCCAAACTCAATTTAACGAGTAATAATAAAATTGTACGTGATTTAAGGCAAATCTACAAAGAAAATCCGACTAATTCTACTCTCCGATTTCGCCCAGAAGATTTAGTAGAATTCCCGCTATCTACATATAACGATAAATATATATTGACAAACGATAAGCAGTAAACTAAGATAAAAATATCAGAATTTATATTTATAAAATCCACTTATGAAAAAAGGCTCAACAATATTTCTACGAATAGTAATTGTGCTTATCGGAATCGTGTCGGTTATAGTCCTGATCCGGTTTCCCTTGACCGAAGGAAGAGCCGTAAATTTAGACCTGTTTAGTATTTACGCTGATCCGTTCATCATGTATGGGTATGTAGCGTCTATGGCATTTTTTGTTGCGCTGTATCAGGCATTTAAATTACTTGGATATATCGGGCAAAATAAAATATTCTCACTAAACTCGGTGAAGGCTTTAAGGAATATAAAATATTGCGCAATCGTACTCGGCATCTTCATTATGATGGCAGCACTATACATAAGGATATTTCATGCTCAAGATGACGACCCGGCGGGTTTTATTGCCCTGGGTATTATAACTACTTTTATTTCTATTGTAATTGCCACAGCCGCGGCTGTATTTGAAAAAACTTTACAAAGTGCCGTGGATATAAAGTCTGAGAACGATTTAACGGTTTAACGCTATGGCGATCATCATTAACATCGACGTTATGTTGGCGAAGCGGAAAATGAGCGTCACCGAGCTTGCCGAGAAAGTCGGGATCACTATGGCCAACATTTCCGTATTGTAAAACGGCAAGGCAAAAGCAATTCGCCTCTCAACGCTCACGGCAATTTGCAAGGCTTTAGAATGTCAGCCTGGTGATATTTTAGAATATAAAAAGTAACAGTTGTTTTCTTACTTCTTTTCCTCCGCTAAAAATTTTACTCGAGTCAAAGCTTTAGGAAGTCTAACCTTAAATGTTTCTTCCTGCCCGGGCGGAACGTCCATATCAACCGTCAAAGTGGTGACACCACCGCTCTCCGCAAGCGAATAGCTTTCCTCTCCGCCGGTCCATTCCTTTTCCCGTTCCCGCTCTCCGTTGTCCTGTGTATCCGCCATATGCCTGAATGACACAAACTCGTTGACTGCAAGCTTCTCTACCAAACTCGTCACGCCGTAGCCGGATCCGGAGGAAAACCGCACTTGATTGCCTTCTTTTATAACTCCCTCCATATACATTCCTTCGTCAACATTGTTTGCCCAGTCGCGAAATGTCTTATCCTCCCAAAGAGTGTTCCAAACCTTTTCACGGGGCGCTTTTATCTCAATTGAAAATTGCTGTTTTTGCATATAGTGATTTTATCACTTCTTCCATTAGAACACCCATACTTATTTAAATTATGTACATTCGCGCTGCTGCGCTCAGTACCTTCCTCATCTTCATTCGTCGGCGGAGGGGGTGAGGAGTCGAACATCACCCCGCGTTGCGAGGTTCCCTAAAAACCCTCGGTTCTTAGTATCCTCGTCCCGCTCTGCGGGACTCCGGACTCCGACACGGAAGGGACGCGGTTGCTTCCCTTCCGACCCATCCCTCGTTCGAATCCTTGCGGAGGCGGGAGGATTCGAACCTCCGATGCCTTTCGGCATATTCGCTTTCCAAGCGAACGCACTAGACCGCTATGCGACGCCTCCAAACTATCCATAGCTTAAACAAAAAAAGCCGAACAAACAACTTATAAGCTAAATCCCATGCGTAATCAAACTAATAATTCCTAACACAATTGAGATATATAAAAGATACATTGCGAGCGTTAAAAATATTGGGATTGAAAGAATAGGATACAAAAGTAAAAATCCAATGCCAAATGATTGTGCAATCATTTTTGCTTTACCCCAAGCGTTTGCATGAATCCGGTGCTCAAATCCGCGATTTTTTAAATAATATGCTCCTCCAATTAAAAGCATTTCAATAAGAATTACAAAAAACGCAATAATTGGATTTAAGAACCGTGGCATAAGCACAATTGCCGTAAGCCCAATCAACAATTTATCTGCCATGGGATCATAGATTGTCCCCCATTCAGTAATTTTATCCCGCGTGCGCGCCATAGCGCCGTCCAAGGCATCGGTAAACGCAGAAATTGCGAAAAGCACAATTCCCGAAGCATACCGCTCGATAAAAATAAGGAAAATCACAAACGGCACCGTAAAAAACCGAAAAATAGTTAAATGATTTGGCGTTACTCGTTGAGGAAAAAATCGCAAAACAGTAGCGCTAAGAATCCTATCGGAAATCGTAATATGATGTTCTTTATTCATGGTTCTCTCTTTGAGACAATCATACTATAAAGAATCGAACATATCACATCATAAAGAATGTTCTATTCACTTTTTCCTTCACGCTTATGGACGCGTTGTGAATGAATAAACGCTTGAGGTTGCTCTGTTATTTGAGGCATCCGATGAATCAACGAAGAAATAATACGTCGTGTTTGTCGCAAGCATCATAATATCAAGAGAGTGGCTCAGATAAAAACCTGCTTTGCTTACTTTTGTCGCAGTTGTTGTTGAAGTAGGCGATGTTGTTGCATACCACAAAGCGCTCGTTGCTAATTCATTGGTAAGCCAGGTAACATTTCCTGTTGTTTGCGTGGTGCTTGTTGCAACAATTTGAGAAATTACTGGTGGAGTAATGTCCGGCGTTGTGGTTGCATTTGGATTTCCCGGCCCGCCTTTTGTTATATTTTTCTGAATTCCTGGAGGAAGCGGATTTTTGCAAGAAGGAAGATTTGGCAATCCTTTCTTTATTTGTCCAGGTGCAATCAAATGCCCCGGTGGCAAGCATAATTTCTTGCCATTCGCTAACACAACATCATTGCTTGATGTTGTAACCGCATCTTCAGTTAGAACATTAGCATCATTCGCAAGTTGTTCATTAATTTTTGCTCGTGTTTTAGGACCAACAACTCCAAATCCATTTGCCGGTGATCCTGAGGAAATAATCCCATATTTTGCTTGATATCGCTGAACTGCATCCTGGGTAAGACTTCCAAAATAGCCGCTAATAAGGGCTTGCGGGTATACATCTGCATCAATGCTTAAAAATGCTTGTAAAATCTTAACGTCATCGCTCTGAACGCCAAACTGTAGCGTTGTTAAAATTTGAAGGAGTTCAGCTTGCTTTGCTTGCGTACCTTCAAGAACATTGATTTTCGCTTTTAGTGTAGCGATTTCACTTAATAATTCGTTAATTTTTATTTGCAATTCACTCACGGTTTGCGCACGGCTCTGTACTGGAACAATCAACGTTAACGCAAAAACCGCGAAAACGAACAATGTAATTATTTTCTTCATAACTTGATAAAATTAATGATAATGTTTCTATTATATCACTCTTTTCAAAAAAAGAAATTAAACTTATCCACACGGGCTATTTATGGAGATATTTTTAATTTTATTCCCATAACTACGGGGCGAGTGTGTTATTTTGTTTCATGCCGATTAATGCTGCGATCCGTTCTTCCACGGGTGGATGGGTCATAAAAAGTTTATGAAACCAGCTTGCTTTTTTCCCTGGCTTATCAAATGGATCATCAAACCATAAATGAGCTGTGGTATTTGTTGCTGAACGAAACGGCCGAACATCTTGTGAGATTTTCTCGAGTGCCGAGGCAAGAGCATCTGGATATCGGGTAAGAAGCGCGCCTGATGCATCTGCTAAAAATTCCCTCTTTCGCGATATCGCAAGCCGCATTAAGGTCGCGATGATAGGCGCTAAAATTGCTAAAGCAATACCAATGACTACAAAAATCGCTCCTGCGTTTCCCCCATTATCTCTGCGGCGCATGCCACCCCAAAACATAGAACGCATAAAGAAATCTGAAATAAGTGAAATAAATCCCACAAGCACGATCACAGCGGTCGAAACCAACATGTCTCTATTTCCAATATGAGAAAGTTCGTGCGCAATTACGCCTTCTAATTCAGCCCGATTCAACCGCTCCATAAGACCCGTGGTCACTGCAACAATGGCGTGCTCTGCATTTCTTCCAGTTGCAAACGCATTAGGCACAGATTCTTCAACAATATAAATTTTAGGAACTGGAAGCCCTGCAGTAATACAAAGATTTTCAACAATATTATAAAGTTCTCGTGCATTTTCTCGGATAACTGGCTTTGCTTTTGCCATAGCAAGAACCAACTTATCTGACCACCAGTACGCGGCGAAATTCATAAACAAACTAAAAACAATCGCGATAACCAAAATTGTGCTATCGCCATAGACTTGCGAAAACACCCAACCGATTGCGATAACAATCACAAAAAATAGCGCGAAAATAATCCACGTCTTACGGATATTTGCAGCGCGATGAGTGTAAAGAGAAGCCATAGGAAGAATGTTGTAATTGTTCTAGACGATCTAAATGTTATAGATGTTTTAAATGTTAGTTCGAAGATATTTATCAAATGCTATAAGCTTAAAATAAACTTCTTGTATTATATCGTCTATTTCCTCTTTTTCTCTAGGCAAAATATAGTTCTGACTCTCTGCGATTTGAAGACACGCTTCTACTTCCATCAACGATCCAAGACTAATACGGATAAACGATGCAAAATCCTTTTTTGTTCTTCTCGCGCTACCCTCTGCAATATTCAGAGGAACTGAAATCGCTGCTCGCCTTATTTGTGAAGTAAGAGAAAACCTCTCATCTCCAGGAACTTATGGGTTATTGAATAAATTTTCTTAACCAAATTCATCCCGCTTTTCCAAATCTCAAGCTTCTGATAAGAATATTCAACGTGTTTTCCCATTTAAAACAATTAGAACAACTAAAACAATTATATCAATTAGAACGTTACTTTCACTGGTTCTTTTTCCACACTAGAAGAAACTTCAAAGAAATTTTCCTTCGTAAACTTGAACATATTCGCAATAATGCTTGAAGGAAATGATTCAATCTTGATATTCAAGTCTTTTACTGTGCTGTTAAAGAATCTACGTGCTGCTTGAATTTTATTTTCGGTGTCTGATAGTTCTCTTTGAAGCTCTAAAAAGTTTGTGTTTGCTTTTAAGTCTGGATAATTTTCTGAAACCGCAAATAAGGTTTTTAAGGTATTGGAAAGCATATTTTCCTTACCTGCTTTTTCAACTGTAGTTCCGCTTGCGCTCATAGCTTCGGTTCGCGCTTTGGTAACGGATTCCAATGTTCCCCGTTCATGCGTCATATAGCCTTTTACGGTCTCAACTAAATTCGGAATTAAGTCATACCTGCGCTTGGTTTGCACATCAATGTCTGAAAGCGCCTCACGTGCATGCGTGCGCAAACGAACCAAAGAATTAAAAATAACAATAATATACAACGCAAAAAGTATAAGAACGCCAATAACAATATAGAGAAGACTCATATGATTTAAGTTGATTAATATCCGACGACTTAAGTATAGAGTAACGATAAGCAAAGCACAATAAGCCCATAAAGCTTCAACGGCTACCATAGGGATAGCCGTTGAAGTACCTTATGTACAATCTACTCACAAGCTTTGGTTTTCTGCTGTACGGGATGCCTCGGAAGCAATCCGGACTTATTCCCAGCGCAGCTCAGAGCTTTCCATCCACTTTTTAAGAATCGTGTGAAATATTTTCACAGCGCGGCTCTGAGGCCTTGCGAGCAAGGTCTTCCCGCTTTGCGGGAAGGAGCAAGGCCGAAGCGCCAGCAAAGCTACTCGCTGGGTAGCTTTGCGGTAGCGAGAAAATATTTCCCGCGATTCGCCCCTACATGTCCATTCCCATTCCTCCTCCCATGCCTCCCATACCCATTCCAGGCATACCGCCACCTCCGGATGTTCTTTCTTTTGGTTCAGGAATATCTGCAATTACTGCTTCAGTGATTACTAACATTGAGGCAGAAGAAACTGCGTTTTGAAGTCCTGTGCGCACTACTTTCGTAGGATCCAAAATGCCTGCTTTCATTAAATCTTCATACACTCCAGTTGCAGCATTAAATCCAAATTCTGGGTTTTCAGCATTTAAAACTTTATCTAACACGACAGCACCATCAAATCCAGCATTCTCTGCAATCTGTTGCAGTGGCGCACGCAATCCTTCAAGGATAATTTTTGCGCCCACAATTTCCGGCAATTGGTTTTTGTCCAATTTTTCAATCAATGCCTCTACAGCGCGTGATGCGCGAACTAAAGCAACACCTCCTCCTGGGACCACACCCTCGGCGATAGCAGCTTTGGTCGCAGCAACGGCGTCCTCAATACGATGTTGTTTTTCTTTTTGCTCAACCTCGGTTGCAGCGCCCACTTTAATGACCGCAACGCCACCGGAGAGTTTGCCTAACCGTTCTTGTAATTTTTCTCGATCGAATTCTGAATCGCTTTTTTCATATTGCGATTTAATTTGAGAAATTCTTTTTTGAATCATTTCCTTATCGCCTCGTCCGCCTACAATAGTTGCACTATCTTTATTTGCAATCACTTTTTGTGCGGTTCCTAATGCAGTTACTTCAACATTATCTAATTTTTTTCCAAGCTCTTCTGAAATCAATTCAGCTCCGGTTACGATTGCAATGTCTTCCAACATTTCCTTTTTGCGGTCGCCAAATCCTGGCGCTTTAATAGCGAGACAATTAAAAATACCGCGTAGTTTATTAACTACCATGGTTGCCAACGCTTCTCCTTCAACATCATCGGCAATAATAACGAGCTCTTTTCTACCGGTCTGGATTAATTTTTCGAGCAAGGGCAGAAGATCGCTAATTAATGAAATTTTCTTGTCCGTTACCAAAATATAAGGATTATCAATCACGGCTTCCATACGTTCTGCATTCGTAACCATGTATGCAGAAACATATCCTTTATCAAACTGTAAACCTTCTACAATTTCTCTAGACAAACCCATAGACTGAGATTCTTCCACAGTTACGACCCCGTCTTTGCCTACTTTTTCAATAACATCGGCAATAAGTTCGCCGATTTTTTCGTCGCGTGCTGAGATCGTCGCAACATGCTTTACTTCTTGATTACCCTTAATGTCCTTAGACATTGATTTTAAGGCATTTAATGCTACTGCATGCGCTTCTTCCATGCCACGAAAAAGTCCAATAGGATCAACTCCTGAAGCAACATTTTTTAACCCTTCGCGTACAAAAATCTGGGTTAAGAGCGTTGCGCTTGTGGTACCGTCTCCAGCAACATCATTGGTTTTCGAAGCAACTTGTTTTACGAGCTCTGCACCAATATTTTCAACATTATCTTCAAGCTCAATTTCTTTTGCAATCGTTACGCCATCTCGCGTTACTATAGGAGAACCATAGCTTTTCTGAAGCACCACTGCTCGACCACGAGGACCAAGCGTCACCTTAACCGCATTTGCGACTTTATCAACTCCGCGCTTAAGCGCACGTCGCGCTTTTTCATCAAATAAAATTTGTTTTGCCATACGTTATTTGTTTAATTTTTAATTTCTTTGAAATTTGCCCGCCCGCCTGAACTTCGTCCATGCGAAGTCGGGCAGGGAATTTGTCATTTGGAATTTCTTGCGGTTATTTTATAACCGCAAGGATGTCATCCTCATCGCCGACCAAATATTTCTTTCCTTCAATTTCTATTTCGTCCGGACCATATTTTTTAAATAACACAATGTCTCCTACGTTTACTGACATTGCCATGCATTCACCTTTTTCATTAACTTTTCCCGGACCTGTTGCAAAAATTTTGCCTTTCATTGGCCGCTCTTTTTCTGCGGTTTCTGGAAGCACAATACCTGACTTCGTAACTTTATTTTCTTCGATGGGTTCAATAAAAACCCGGTTTGATAATGGTTGTACATTCATAGGTTAGTGATATGTGACAGGTGACAGGTGACAAAAAAATTCATTAAATCTCTAATTATCTCCTTGTTACCTATCTCTTGTTACTTGTTACTATGTTAGCACTGCCGACCAGAGAGTGCTAATACTAGAAACAGTCTAGTCAAATGCATAAGCAGTGTCAACCCCGCACCTTTTCTTTCAAAACAAATCTAAAACATACAACGCATTTTACAATGCACTAGCCTAATTTTAGGCGCCATTTTTTCGGAAAAGGTGTGGGGTCAACCCCAGCACCATTTCAAAAATGGTACTGGGCGAGCCCCAAATCATTCCAAAATCATCTGGGGATAACTTAAATTTTTTTCAATATGAATTCGCGCTACACTCAAATTAGTACACGGGTGACCGGATACTAAGCTCCAATCAATGGACTCACTACTCCTGAAATGAGCTCCATTTGAAAAAAACCTTGCGAAAGGAACGATACCGACGCAGTTCTCGTGGTAACTGCGCTTTCTCCCTGACCTTTCGTATGGCACTGGAAAAACGGTCACCCGTCTAACCTTCCCCGTTCGAACAAAGGCACTCGCCTTATCCTAACGGGGATCTTCTTTTTTTATTTAGTTATCAGTTATTTGTTATTAGTTATAAGTCATGAGTTATTCCTCCACTCTTCAATTCTCTGCGTATCTAAGTGCAATTCTAATTCTTGATCCGTGCAAATAAGTCGAGGTTTATAACCTGCTTTTGGCCGCAACTTCTCTTCAATACGCTTAAGTTGAATCGTACGTAACCGCGACTCAAACCAGCTACCAAAGCTTCCACCTAATAGTGCTTCAAACCCACGTTTTATAATCGAACTTGGAATCGCACTATAGCGAAGATCATGACGATCTTCTAATAATCCTGTCCAATCAGAATTCGCTTTTTGAAATGCATTAATATGTATTTCACTCCCCCACACCGGCACGAGATTTGTATAGAGCATTTTCCAATACGGTTCGTGCGGCAATGAAAGCCAATATGAAGCCTCAGTTACAAAATGGTTTAAGCAAATAGTATCTGCTGCTGATGCGCCATGATCTAAATTTTTTCTTCGCCATCCTAACATATCTAAAAGAACGATTAACAAAAACCGCGCAGTAAACATCCTTCCTAATTTTACTCCTACAATCACATCAAAATCAGAATCCTTACTCACATTCCCAATTGCCATAGAGCCTGAAGCAAGTACAAAATCAACAAAGGGCATATGGCGAAAAATCCTTGCCCTCATGAGAAATCTTTTCCATTTCTCATCATAGAGAACCTGTGCAAACCTTCGCGCGAGCACAGCATCCATCATAACAAAGTTCTACTTGATGATTCTGCGTCCCTTATCTCATCTACCTCATCATTCGGCCGCTCAATAAGATCAGGAACTATTCCCGCAGCCTCACCGGTAATTTTTAAAATATCCTTATCAATTTTCCCTAATTCTTTGCTCGTAGAGTTATATGCATTTACGGTTGTCGTAAGATTTCTGCCAATTTTTTTGAAATATTCATCGTAGGTTTTTAAATGTTTCATTAAGGTAAACACATTCTTAATAATCTGTTTTGCTTCCTCGGATATTTTTTGATTTTTTAATCCTTGAAGCACGGTTTGTAAATACGCAAGAAATGAAGTTGGTGAAACAATAATAACGCGCTTCCCTCCTGCATAGCTGATCAAATTTCTTGTTTCATCCTGCACCGCGCCAACTTTATTAATAAGAAGGTCATAATAAACAGCTTCTGAAGGAATAAACATAAATGCGAAATCCATAGTTTCTTCTTCTGGCTTCACGTATTTTGAGGTTTCGTCTATGCGGGTTTTTAGATCTCCCACAAACGCAGCTTCATATTTTTTCCGCTCTGAAGATCCTTCGGGCGACTCTAAAATACGATTATAATTTTCAAGAGAAAATTTTGAATCAATCGGTATGATCCGCTTATCAACCACAACCACAGCATCAACAATAGTTCCATCTTTAAATGGATATTGTAGTTTATAGGTCCCGGGCGGCAATACATTTTTCAACACGGTTTCAAGATAATATTCTCCTAAAACTCCCCGCTGTTTTGGGTTTTTTAAAATATCTTGTAAATTTTTTAATTGATCCGCAAAGTTAACCACTTGCCGATTGGTTTCATCGAGCCGCGTGAGTCGTTCAGTAACATCTCGAACAATTTTTGCGGACTCGCTAAATTGATGCTGCATTGTTCGCGTTGATTCAGTAAGCTTACTATCAAGTACTTTAGAGATTTCATTCACTTGATTTTGGAGCATGAGCAAAGAATTAGTATCGTTTGAAGCGCCTTGGGAAGCATTTTTTCGAAATACATAAAATAATACTCCAAAACCAACAATAACAATGGCTATTAATATGATGAAATAGAAAAACTCCATAGTATGGAGTATAACAATAACTTATAACCAACAACAAACAACTAATAACGTACAACTGATAACCAAAAATAGGAGTAACTAGTAATCAGTAACTGGTAAACAGCGAATTATATAAATAACCAATGACTAATGCCGAATGCCGAATTTCTAATCAAATCCCAATGCTTTAAAATTCAGACATTAAATCATTGATTTATCATTTAGAATTTGTCATTAGTCATTTTTATTGCGGGTAGCTATTGATGAATTGCTACGTTATAATTCGCTATATGAAACTTTATAATACCCTCTCGCATACAAAAGAAGATCTTCCTAAAACTGGTTCAAAACCATTGCGCTTATTTGTATGCGGACCAACGGTCTATGATGCGATCCATATAGGAAACGCACGTGTTTTTGTGGTATTTGATACCCTTGTCCGATTCCTAAAATCACAAAAAAGGAAAATAAAATATATTCAAAATATCACCGATATTGATGATAAAATCATTGCGCGCGCATATGAGAAAAAAATATCTCCAAAAAAACTTGCTCAAAAATATACTAAAATTTACTTGAAGCACATGGCAAAACTTGGAGTCATCTCGGTTCAAACCCACGCCAAAGCAACCAATTATATTCCCCAGATTAAACGCCAAATCGAACAACTTATCGAAAAAGGATATGTTTATAAAATTGACAATGACGGCTGGTATTTTGATCTCACGAAGTTTCCCGATTATGGAAAACTTTCAGGACGCACTGTAGAACAGGCCGAGGACGGAACTTCACGTATTGATATAAGTGTCCATAAACGCAATCGCGGAGATTTTTGCGTATGGAAATTTTCACGGATCAATGAACCGGTTTGGCGCGCACGTTTTGGCGATGGCAGACCCGGGTGGCACATCGAAGACACGGCAATTGCTGAGAAATTTTTAGGTATACAATATGAACTCCATGGCGGCGGAAGCGATCTTATGTTTCCCCACCATGAAGCAGAAATTGCGCAAGCGGAATCGCTTTCCAAAAAAAAGCCGTATGTAAAAATATGGATGCATGTTGGCATGCTTACATTTATGGGTAAAAAAATGGGGAAAAGTCTTGGCAATTTTATTACCCTTGATGATTTCCTCACCCGCCACCCAGGAAATGCGTTTCGGCTTTTTGTACTTGGTGCACATTATCGTGCAACTCTTGATTACAGTGAGGTGCAAATAGCAGCGCAAGAAAACGCATTAGCTGCAATTATCGAAACCTTAAGTAAATTGCAATTTCGCGTTCAATCAAGGAAACAAAACGACGCTGAGAAAAAATTTGATGTAAATCTCACTCTTAAAACGATGGCAGAAATGTTTTATGAAGCTTTAAACGACGATTTTAATACTCCTCAAGCTCTTGCGGTGCTTTTTGATGTACTTCGTAAAATAAATCCTTCTATTTGGAATCTCGCACCGCGCGAGGCAAAAGATCTTAAAAATGCTCTTTTTAACTGTTTCTCAATGCTTGGGTTTACCCTTAATGTGCCTTCAATCCCTCGAAAAATTCAGGATCTCGCTCGTAATCGGGAACAATTCAGGATCTCTCAACAGTTTATACACGCTGACACCTTGAGAGTTCAAATTAATGCGCTAGGATATAGCATAGAAGATACGCCTTTTGGGCCCTTTATGCTCCCGCAAAAAGACTTGCAAAAAAAACTAGAATTTTAAAGTCTAAATTTCAAATTTTAAATTTAGGTATATGCCTGATCTCAAAATTCCACCCCAAGACCGTGAAGCAGAAGAATCTGTTTTAGGGGCACTTATGCTTGATAAAAATGCAATTATTAAAATTGCTGATTTACTCACGCCTGCTGATTTCTATCAACCAAGCCACGCAAAAATTTTTTCTGCAATTCTTGTATTGTTCGAAAAACACGAACCAATTGATATCGTAACCGTAACCACCCAATTAAAACAGGATCAAGTACTGCAAGACGTTGGTGGATCAAGTTATCTTACGAACCTCATTAATGCCGTTCCCACCGCATCACACGTAACGCACTACGCGAAAATTGTCCGCGAAAAACGCGTACTTCGTGATTTGATCCAAACCTCTGCAGAAATTACCGAAAGTGCTTTTAGCCCTGGAGATGATTTAGAAATGATGCTGGACCGAATAGAACAAAAAATTCTTTCAATCTCGCAATATTCAATTTCTGAACGATTTACCCAAGTTACCGCTGATCTACAAGCAGCATATGAACGTATTGAAAAATTGCATCGCGGCGAAGGAGCGATGCGCGGAGTTCCTACTGGGTTTCAGGAATTAGATAATATTCTCTCGGGTCTTCAAAAATCTGATTTAGTGGTGCTTGGCGCGCGGCCATCGCTTGGAAAAACATCGCTTGCGCTTGATATTGTGAGACACGTCGCGGTCACCCAGAAACAGCCTGTTGGCCTTTTTTCACTTGAAATGTCGCGCGAACAAGTAGTTGATCGTTTAATTGCTAGTGCAGCAGGAGTTCCCTTATGGAAACTCCGCACCGGACGGCTTTCCTCAAAAAATGATTTTGAATTTATCCAACATGCGCTTGATACCCTCTCCCAAGCTCCCATTTTTATTGACGACACGCCATCACCAAATATTCTCCAGATGCGATCCATGGCTCGCCGGCTCCAGATTGAACGCGGGCTTTCGCTTATTGTTGTTGATTATCTCCAGTTAATTATGCCTCGAACAAATTCCCCAAATATGGTGCAGCAAATTACTGAAATTTCTCGCGGGTTAAAAGGCTTGGCGCGTGAATTAAATGTACCGGTACTTGCGCTCTCTCAGCTCTCTCGTGCCGTAGACCAACGTGAAAGCAAAGTACCCCGGCTTTCGGATTTACGGGAATCAGGATCAATTGAACAAGATAGCGATGTGGTTATTTTCATTTATCGCAAAGACCGCGACAAAACAAACGTACTTCCTGAAGAAGAAAGCATGGCTGAAATTATTGTTGCGAAACACCGAAACGGCCCACTCGGCACGGTACGACTACGCTTTGACCAAGAAAGAGCAAGTTTCCAGTCGATTGATAAAATACATATACCACAAGAAATTGGTTAATTAGTTTTTAGGTAATTAGTTAATTAGAAATTAGGTTAATTAAATTTTTGTATGCTTCCCAAACCCTTAGAATGTTTTATTCGTGAATTTGCGAAACTCCCCTCTATTGGCCCGCGACAAGCAACGCGGCTTGGTTTTTATATTGCGCGATTGGGAAAATCTGCAATTAACGATATTTCCTCTGCAGTTCAAGGATTATCGGAAATTCGAATATGCGTACGGTGTTTTTTAATGTACGGCGAGTCCTTTGAAGGAGAAAATAATCTTTGCTCAATTTGCGCAAATCCAAATCGCCAACAGGATATTATTGCAATCGTTGAAAAAGAAACTGATCTTATCTCTATTGAAAAAACAAAGCGTTTTTTTGGCAGATATTTAGTGCTCGGTGAAATTGAGCGCGATGGCATTCTCTCCAATGAACAAAAATTACGCCTCAAGAGTCTCGGACAAACTCTTAAAAAACAATTTGAAAAAGCAGAAGAAATTATTGTTGCCCTAAACCCTACGACCCTCGGTGACATTGAAGCTGGGCTTATTATTGAAGAGATAAAACCATTTGCCAAAAAAATTACCCGCCTTGGTCGCGGGCTTCCTACCGGAGGAGAAATTGAATTTGCTGATGAAGATACGTTGGGTGGAGCGCTGGAGAATAGGAGATGAAAATCAGTAACCCCGCGAAATGGGGCAAGCTGGTAATCGGTAATCAGTAACTAGTAATTAGTATTCAACGGCTAAGCTAAGGTGAGCCGTTGAAATATATGCCTCATAATCGCTTAGATTATACTTCTTCAAAGATAGATATTGGGGGGGGCTTTGAATGATACCTTCCTATTGGCTAAACCCTCTACCCTATTTTTGTAATTTCAATTTCCGTAAATGGCTGGCGGTGTCCTTTTTTCTTGCGATACCGTGTTTTTGAATGATATTTAAAAACAATTTTTTTCTTTTCTCTGCCTTGACGGATTATTTTTCCAATTACCGTAGCACCTGAAATATAGGGTGAGCCAATTTTTAGATCTTCTCCATTTACGCTTAACAATACTTTATCAAAAACAAAATCTACGCTTTCATCTGCGTCTAATTTTTCTACTTTTAATTTTGTTCCCGGAGAAACTTTATATTGTTTCCCTCCGGTTTCAATAATAGCGAATGGCATACTTTATTAATTTCAAATTTCCAATTTTTAATTTCAAATGAAGATAATTTTCTCTGGCAGAGCCACTTGCCTGTGGTAGGCAGGAATATACAAATTTATTCAAATAATGCGAATAAATCCTTTTCCTAATTTTTTCTATCTCCACCCTAAACCCTATTTCTACAGGGAATTGAGTGCCATAATACCAGTAACCGCTATCAAAAGCAAGAGCGCAAATACCATACTTGCAATTGCAAATATATATGAAAAAAAGCGTTCTCGACGATAAAAAACATGAACCAAGAGAATGTTCAAAATAAGGATTAATAAACCGCTTATTAAAAGCCCATAAATATCAAATTTTTCTCCCGCAAATGATGATCCTGGAATACCGGTTAAATGAATAATTAATAAGTGATTAATATCCCTGAGCGCAACATAAGCTCTCGCAAACGCGATCACAATAAGCACGATGCTTACTGCAGTTGCATTTCTCAAATTATTATTTTTTAAAAATCCCGGTATCGAAATTTTCATATTTCTCAAGTATACAAAATCCAAAGAATCTATGCTATTTTTGAAATGCATTTGGTCCCATCGTCTAATGGCTAGGACATTAGGTTCTCATCCTAAAAATAGGGGTTCGATTCCCCTTGGGACCGCACTGTGAAATAATAAATCAAAATGCAAAAATCAAAAATACAATTTAAAACGATAAAAATAATCAACGACTTGCTGATGGCAAATCATAAAAAAAATCCATGGATTTTATGCTGCACGCAGCGCTTCTACTAATTTTTCAAGACGCATTGCCCGCGAACCTTTGACTAAAATAAGATCGCCTTCTTTTACAAAATCCTGAATTTTAAATTCAGCTTCTTCTGCGGTATCAAATGAGTGGATGTTTTTAGGATGCATTCCTGAATTCCGCGCTGCACTGCTTAAAAGCTTTGCTCGGGGCCCCACAGTAACCACTACATCAAATATTTTTGCCGCTTTTTTCCCAAGCGTTTCGTGCGCCTCAGGTGCATACTCTCCAATTTCCAACATATCCCCAAGAATACTAACACGACGCTTTGCCGGCAAAGATTTTACAGTTTCAAATGCAGCTTCCATAGAAAGCGGCGAAGCATTATACGCATCATCAAATATATAGGTGTTTTTGATTCCCGGTATGAGATTCATACGGTGTTCTGCGGCGGTATACATAACCAAACTCTCTGCAATACGCACTAAATGCATGCCAAAACTTACCCCAACGGCTGCACCCGCAGCTGCCGCATACGCAATCTGTCTTCCAAATACGCCGCTCATACGAACTGGAATAAAACTTCCCCCATATTCCAATTTAAATGATATGCCAATAGGCTTTTTTGCTTCGGTTTTTATTTCATAATTAGTAATCCGCATATCTGCATTTGGATTAAATCCAAAAGAAATCGTATGTGCACGGGTCCGCTCGCGCATTTCAATAACTCGCGATTCATCTGTATTTAGCACGGCAAAACCACTTGTTGGCAGCGTTTCAATAAGCCGCGCTTTTTCCCGTGCAACCGCCTCAGGATTAGGATAAAACTCAACATGCACGGGCATATCTCCAATTGCAGTAATGACTCCAATATTTACTTTTGCAATACTTAAAAGATATTTAATATCTCCAGGCTTATCCGCAGCATATTCCAAAACCAGATACTCTGGATAAGTAGTTTTTATGATAAGACGCAAAACGGAAAAAAAAATAACTTTTGGCCAGAAAAAAAATCCTGAAATTTGATTCCATTCACCAAGAATAGTGAGCGGCAATCCAATTTCATTATTAAAATTTCCCGGATTTACCCGCACGGTTTTTAAAGAACCGAGGACAAGGGCAATCGCATTTTTAGTTGATGTTTTTCCCACGCTTCCCGTAACCCCAATAATACCGGGACGATACTTTTTAAGCGTAAGCATTGCCAGCGTTTTTAATATCTGTTCTAGAGAAGTTCGAATAAATTTCCGCATAAATATTAAGGATTATCAATCGTTTCTTGAGACAAACTATCAGGAGGAATAGTGTAATAATTTAAAATGAATTGTGCAAGTTCTCGAAACGCGGGTACGACCGTAGCGCCAGCAAGAAGCCTTTTATCAGGCTTATCTAATTTAAAAAGAATAGTAAATTGAGGATCTGATACAGGCACATATCCAGCAAAGGTATGGATAAGTTCTTCCGAATATCCGCCCCGAGCAGGTACTTGCGCCGTTCCTGTTTTCCCCGCAACTTTATACCCGGGAATATGTGCAACTTCTGCTTTATTAACCGCGCTTACCATCATTTGGGATACTAATTTAGCAGTTTCTTCTTTAATAACACGCCGGATAATCCGCGGTTCATTGGATTCCAAAAGATACGGCTGCATGAGCACGCCTTTATTTCCAATTGCCGACATTGCAGCAATGAGTTGAATTGGGGTTACCGAAACACCCTGACCAAACGAAGCAGTTGCGAAATTTATGTCTTTTGTATCTTCTTCAAGGGTTCTTAAACTCCCTGAAACTTCGCCGGGAAGACCGATATTAGTTGGTTTTCCAAATCCAAATTGCTGCAAATAGCGATAAAATGTATCTCTCCCCGTAGCTTTTACTGCAAATGCAGCGCCTGTATTTACTGAATTTTCAATAACTTCTGTCATAGAAATTTTCCCATATGCTTTTTTATCCCAATTAGCAATGGTCCGGCCATTTAAAGAAAGTGTTCCCGTATCAACATACGTCGTTTGAGGAGTAATTGCTCCAGAATCAATGCCAGAGGCCATAGTAATCACTTTAAAGACTGATCCGGGTTCATAAATATTTTGCACTGCTGGATTTAAAAAATTTTGAACAGGAAACGAAGCGAATGCATTCGGATCAAACGTTGGATTATTCGCAAGCGCAAGAATTTTTCCGGTTTTTGGATCCTGCACAATCACACTGCCTCCCTCAGCATCAAATTGGTCAACAATTTTTTTTAAAATTTCTTCAGAACGCGCTTGGATATTCCGATCAATGGTAAGTTCTAAATCGTTTCCGTGCCGCGGCTTTATCTGGTCTTCAAGCGAAGATTGCCCACGCTCTCCACGAAGCTGATCATCATATTCTGATTCTAAGCCATACCTGCCTTTTAAAACACCGTCTTCAGCATTTTCACCCACAAACCCTAAAACTTGAGATGCGAGTGTTGCAAACGGATAAAATCGAGATTCTTGCGACGAAAGATAAATGCCGGGCAAATTTGCGGTTTGAATTACTTCAAGTTGCTGATCGAGTACACGAGTTTCAATTAATTCATATTGATCTTTCGGCTTTGAAAGTTTTTTAACTAATGTTGCCTTTGAAATTGAAAAAATTTCTGAAAGAACGCTTGCGGCTTTTTCAACATCCTCCACTTCAATTGGTACTGCAAAAATAATTGGGTAACTTCTATTTAAAACCGCAGGAATTTTATTATCATATTTATCTAAAAAATAAATAGAGCCGCGGCGCGGTTCTAATGTTCCTGATGCATTATATTGGGATTCAGCTTTTGCTAAATAGGTATTTCCTTCAGTGATTTGTATTTTATAAAGATTAAAAATCAACACCCCAAAGGTGCATGCGGTTCCGAAAAGCATAATAAGGAGCCGAAATTTCATGGGTTATTTGAAACAAGTTCGTTCACTCCTGTCTCAAGATAAAATGGATGATTCTCTAATACTAAGCCGGTAGTGTCGGCAACTTTCTCTAAATGTTCAGTATCAAGCAGAGAATATAATATATCTTTTAATTCTGCGTTCTTTACGTTTAACTCTTGGATGTATGCTTCGCCTTCTTCTAATTCATGGCGAAGATCGACGGTTCCGCTATACACGATAACACTGATACTCGCGCTCGCCATAATAAAAGCAAGAAATGGAACAATATATCGGATTATTTTTTTCTTTTTATTAGGTGAAATAATAGTGGTCATATGAATTGTACTGCCCTTAATTTTGCCGACCTTGAACGAGGATTTTCACTGATTTCTTCAAAAGTTGCTTCAATTGGTTTTTTGGTAAGAATTTTTGCATTTCCATCACGTTTATATTGCAGAAAATATTTTTTAACGAGTGCGTCTTCTTGTGACTGAAAGCTTACCATTACCGCTCTTCCATTTTTTCGAAGTATATTTGGAAGTTGTTTTAAAAATCGCTCTAAATTTTCTAATTCATGATTTGCGTACATCCGTAATGCTAAAAATGTTCGAGTTGCCGGATGTATTCGATGAGATTCGTAATTTTCCGGCACCGCGGATTTCACCACCTCTGCAAGTTCATGACTAGTAGTGATCGGGTCTTTTCGCTCGCGTTCAATGATTGCATGAGCAATTCTTTTTGCGTATCGCTCCTGGCTCATATCCCCTAAAATAGCTTCTAATTCTTTTTCCCGAATGGTTTTTAAAATTTCACGCACTGGCAATTCTTTATCGCTGTAGGTCATAAGCAAAGGCTCGTCTCGGTTAAAGCTAAATCCCCTTCCTGATGTTTCAAGCTGAAGCGATGAAAATCCGAGATCAGCGACGATAAGATCTGCATGCGTAAGCCCAAGTTTCTGCATCGCTCGGGGAAGTTCTGCAAAATTTTCTTCAATCAAATATATTTTTAATTCATTTGATTGCATTTCCGCAAAATTTTTCGTTGCACGCACTATTGCTGCCTCATCCCAATCAATGCCCAAAAAAACTCCTGATCGGTGAAGCGCAGATATCATTTCCTTTGCATATCCACCGCCACCCACTGTTACATCAACCAAAGTTTCGCCAGGCTTCGGATTTCCGAATTGTATAACTTCCTTTAAAAGAACAGGAATATGCTGCATAAAATTGACCTAATTTCTAATTAGTCTAATTGATCTAAAAAATTCCTAAGCCACGTAGCACCTTAGAATTTGATGAGTAATTAGATTTATTGGATCAATTTTCATAGTTAAATTCCTAACTCTCCCATTTTTTCAGCAATTTCATCTGATGCTGATTCTGTTTTTGCTTTATACTGCGCCCATGATTCTGAATCCCAAATTTCAAACCGATTGTATAATCCAGCAATAACCGTGGTCTTTTTTAAATCTGCGTACGTGCGCAAATAATCAGGAACTAAAATTCTTCCCTGCGCATCAATTTCTGACTCAGCTGCACCCGCTAGCATGAGACGCACAAATGCACGCGAATTTGCCTGTGCTAAAGGAAGCGCAATTAATTTTTGTGCTAATGTTTCCCATTCCTTTTTTGAAAAAACAAATAAACACCGATCAAGCCCACGCGTAATAATCGCACCGCTCAATAAATCTTTTCGAAATTTCGCAGGCACTGCGATTCTGCCTTTTATATCTAAACTATGTTTGTATTCTCCAATGAACATATTGTGCGTTATCCCCAGATTTGAGGGTTATCCCCATAGTTATCCACCTTTCCCCACTTTCATTGAAGTTTACTCCACTTAAAAATAGCGGTCAATAGAGAATATTCTTGTTTGCTCCTTTAAAAGCCCTTGTTTTATAAGGAGTTTTTTATTAAACCCTTAAATTTATCCACATACTGTGCACATTTATGATTTTTATGCATTTTTGAAAAAAAATTAGGCGACCCGCATGTAGCGAATCGCCTATTTGTTGTTGGCACAAAAAACCTATTCCTTCTCCTGCGCCATAAGTCCAAGAAGTACTAGATGTTCTTCTCGAAGATCGCGCATTAAGAATGCTTTTGCCGCATCGCTCAACTCTTGCATGAGCCGTTTGGCTCCAAGAATTTGAATGATGCGATCATCGCAGTTCTTGCCTGGACCAAAGCACTCTAGAGCAAGGTCTCGAAGCGCGAGTGCTTCTCCTGTCTGAAGATAGACTGGGAAACGAGCAAGCACATTGTGGATATACGCTTTCTCTTCCTTTAACAGATGTTCAGCATCTGCTGAATTCAGAAATGCAACGTACGGCGGATTCTCGGTGGACGACCACCGAATCTGTGCTAACTCACGCTCAAGACTTTTCACCCGTTCTTGCAATTGGGCGTTTTCATCTTGAAGTGCATTGTTTTGGGATTGGCAGAGCAAAAGTTCTGCTTCATCTTTCTTGGTTTCTACTTGCGTTGAAATCGTGGTGCGCGATGAATCAGGGTTGAGCATAACTGGTTCAAGCGACTGCTCAGAAACCACTTCATGCATAGGAACTGCTGGGGTGCTCTGCAGTGTAGGCAGAAGCATATCAAGAACGGCTGCAAACGCTCCTATGACCAACATAGACAATCCTGTTAAGATACAAAGCTCTTTCATCTAGAACCTCATGTCTTCACGATCGAAGTCTGTCCCGGAGGTACGATAGTTTGCGATCCGCCAGGATGGTTTACGGTAATGCTTAACCCTCCCGCTGGCGCGATATTCTTCACGGTAGTTACTGATCCACCGCCCGGAGTTACCGTTCCTCCAGTTCCCACAACCGTTGCTGCATTGTTAGAACCAAGTTCCACCTCATCGCCGTCTTCAATGCTATTGATCTCACCGGCAAATCCAGATTGGGTGCGAACCGTAGAGCTAGTTGCATCTGTTGCTCCTTTGGCAGGAGAAACCGAAGCAGTGCCAGAGGATGCCGGCACCTCGAAATTCACTACCTCGATGTCGCCGTTGGTGTTCTTCTCACCCGGCTTCACCTTGAGAGACGCGGGCGCTGGCGACGGATGCGGAGTGTTGCCGCCAGCAAGTGCAGACGGAGACACGATAAGGAAGAAGGCGAGAACATAGATCAGGAATTTATGCATTGTGCATTTCCTTTGTTGTTGATGGTTTAGAAACATGAAAAAAAAGCTAGCCCACATCAGCGGAAGGATCACTTAATCCATCCTTTTGCCAATGCTTTGGCGAACGCCTCTTATTTTCATTCAACTCTTTCAAGAATTGAACGTGATCCTCTGGAGAGAAACAAGCAACAATTGCATCACATACTTCGCAGTAAGACTTTTCTCCACCCTCAAGAAAAGGCACGTATTTTCCACAACGCCCACAGTACTTCCTATCGTTATAGAAGTCACCTCGCACGCATACCCCCTGCAGATGGTTGTGATATGTAAAGGAGCTCAAAAACGTAATCTGATAATAACCTTAATGAGTTTTAAATGTCAATTTTCCGGTGCGCCTTGGAAGGATCGAACTTCCGACCTTTCCGATGTGAACGGAACGCTCTACCACTGAGCTAAAGGCGCATATAAGCTAAACTACCCACAGATACTGTGGGTAGTTTAGCTTATAATTCTTTGAAAATGAAGTTATTTAAGATCAACTTTTGCACCAGCTCCTTCAAGCTTTTTCTTAAGATCCTCTGCTTCATCTTTTTTCATGCCTGCTTTTACGGTTTTTGGTGTTCCTTCGGTCATGTCTTTTGCTTCCTTAAGACCAAGTCCAATTGCTTCACGAATAACTTTAATGACCTGAATTTTCTGTCCACCTGCATCGGTAATCACCACATCAAATGAAGTTTTCTCTTCTACTTCAGCGCCCGCTGCTCCCGCGCCTGCGGCAGCTACTGTCATCGCAGCAGAAACACCGAACTTTTCTTCTAATGCTTTTACTAATTCCGCAAGCTCAGTTACTTTCATCTCTTCAATTTTTGAAATTATATCGTTGAATTTTTCCATAAGTGTTCACTAATAATGCTAATTTGAGCAAATAATGCAAATGATTCAATTAAATTTTATTCGCGTTATTTCGAATCAATTTGTATATTCCTGCCTACCGCAGGCAGGCGCGATTACTGTTCGACCTGTTTGCCACGCTCTTGCAACACATACATAAACGCTCGTATCGGACCCGCAAGCACTCCTACGAGTTGACCTAAAAGCACTTCCCGGGTTGGCAATTTTGCAATCACTAAGAAATCTTCGGCGCTCATAAAGCTTTTATTCCCTAAATCATATGCGCCTAAGATTCTAAAATCTTTATTTTCTTTTTTAAGTTCTGCAGAAAATTTATAAATCACGCCCGCTGATTCTGATAATTCATTGGGGAGAAAAATAGTTCCTAATTGGGCATTAAACTGTTTTGTATCAAAATCTATCCCCTTTTGCGCTAAAGCAACTTTAAGCAAACGTTTTTTTATAACTTTAAATTGCGCTCCTCCTTTTTTAAGCTCTCGCTTCAATCGCTCAATCAAGGAAACGCCAACGCCGCTAAAATCAGTAAATACAAGATTCTTACTCATACCCAAAAGCTCCTTTCCAGCGGTTATTTCTTTTCTTTTTTGTGCCTTTGTTTTCATACATTAAAAAAACGGGCTTTTACCCGTACGACAATTAAGAAGCTTGCTCCTCGACAGGTCTTAATTAAATGCCTGTTGTCTACGGATATATGTTAATACTAGCAGCTGTAGAAAAATTGTCAATCCCGTTAGAAATCACGCCCGCGCCTGCGCACCCGAAAGTTTTTAAAGGCTGGCTATTTTTAACGGGGTCAATAAATGAATAAAACCGGCCATGTAAATTACAAAGCCGGCTTTTTACTCACTCTGACATCTACTTACGAGCTAAGAACTTTCCGTAAGTGATGCGCGATCGCCTGCGTAACCAATGGAATCATAGATGCCATTTGCGTGATTAAACGCTACTTCTGCACCTGCTTTATTCCCTTGAACTTCTGCAAGTTTGCCCAATGCCCTAAACGCGTCACCTTGCTCTCGTCGCCATCCTGATTTTTTTGCAACTCTCAAGCTCTCCAAAATAAATCCCTCTGATTTCTTGAAGTCGCAATTAGGATTTTTTTTCTCCATATATAGATGACCAAGACGAACTAATGAAGATGGTACTGCATGTTGGTAATAGCTCCACGCATCACTCAATGCCTCGCGAAGTAGGCGGTCAGCCTCGTGCCAATTTTCTTCTCCTATTGCAATAGTCCCAAGATCGGCCTTAAGGGTTATCACTCGCTCAGGGAAATTACCCCGCGTAGCAAAATCCAATGCTTGGTTATAGCAATTTTTTGCCTCGCTAGGACTCCGAGAACACCAATAGTTTCCCAAAGCTGCATAGCAATTTGCTGCAACACAAAGCACTGGTTTAGCTTCTCGAGATTCCTTGATCGAAAGCAATCGCGTGATAACGCGTATCGCTTCATCAATTTTCTCGTAGGCGTGAACTCCATCAGCCCTCGCATGTAACAAAACATATCCCCATTTACGAAGAATATCTGCGTAGAGCAATTCATCGCTCGCAGACTTTGTCTTCCTAGCCGCTCGCTCAAAAACCCTCAAAGCTTTTTTAGTTTCACCGATATCGTTATAGAGACCGGCGAGCATAAGATACGATTCTTTTGGCAAAAAATGGCCACGTGTAATAAAAAGCGCGAATTCAAGCAACCGCGCAGCAAGCCGCGGCACGCCCTTCACATTCCGAAGATGCGCAATCGCCTTCAGCATTTCTTAGCTCCTGTATTAGTTTGTCAAAGACGAATTATTTCGCCACTTCACGCATGCTATTCATAATGCTCAAAAAATCAATGTAGGCGCTATCTACTTTTTTCACTTCTCCACTCCGCAATCTTTTTGTGATTTCCTGACAAAAGCACTTTTGGCACTCGATATTTTTTCCCTTTCCATATAATAGTTTCTGGCTTTGTATACTGGGGGTATTCACCTAAATTCCCTGTATGAGACTCTTCAGATAACGATGCTTCTTTAATAACCCCGGGAATAAGCCGGGTAACCGCAGAGACAACTACCATTGCCGCAACATCACCATCAGTTAACACATAGGGACCAATGGACAATTCTTCGGCTTTTAAAATAGTTTTTACTCGCTCATCAATCCCCTCATATCTACCGGTAATAAAAATCAACTCATCATATTTTTTTGCCAAGATATTTGCGTAAGTTTGTGTAAACTGTTTTCCTTTGGGGGAAAAAATAATTATTTTCCTTTTTTTATTTTTTTTCCGGGTGATGCTTGCCACGGTTTTTAAAATTGGTTCGGCTATAAGCACCATTCCAGCTCCCCCACCATACGGAGTATTATCCACGGTTTTATGTTTATCCTTAGCGTACATTCTAATTCCATAGGTTTGTATTTGAATTTTCCGCTTTTCAAGTGCACGTTTAACAATAGACGCATTAAAATACGATTCAAAAATCTCCGGGAAAATAGTAATAATATGAAATTTCATGGATTTATTCCTTAGGTACTCTAAAAATATGTTATTGCTCAAGTTCTCGAGAATTTAAGCAATAGCCTTAATACCTTGTTTTCAGATATATTTATGAAAATTGGTTTAAAAATTTTAATACTATACTACCGCGATTGGTAATACGATGCCGGATACTCGTTGCATCAGAACGCTTCATAACAAGTCCTGCGATTGCAAGTCGCTGAATATGCCCAGCCGCAGTTTTAAAATTAATACTAAGTTTTTTTGCAATTTCCGCAACTGAGAGCTCTGGATATTTCTGAAGCAATTCGAGCATTTCAATGCGCCGATGATTTGAAAATCCTCGCACGATGCGTTCTAAACTCAAATATCGCCCCCGCTCTGTTTTCATTATGATCCAACTATACCATAGGATTTAGTTATTGCTTAAGTTCTCGAGAATTTAAGCAATAGCCTCATCATACAATTTTTATATCTTGTAAAGAATTACTTTACCATTCAATCAAACAACCTCGCAATGCGGGGTTGTTTGATAAACTTCTCTCATATTTCTAAAAATACTTATTCCGTTTCACGGTTCTCGCGCGTTTCACGATTTTCTCGGGGAGGACGCGTGGAACCTTCTGGTTCTTCAATTTTAAGATTCACACGTGCTTCATTTTTCACGCCGACGATTCTCAAAAGTGATCGGATAGCATTTGCAGTTGCACCTTTGCGACCAACCACCTGTCCCATATCCTGGGCATTTACTTTAAGAGAAAGCAAAACCCCTAATTCGTCTACTCGTCGTTCAACCTTAACATCGTCTGGATGATCGACGATAGATTTTACAAGAAATTCTAAAAATTCCTGATCCGCCATTTTTGCCATACGTTCGTTTATGCATTACTGAATTTCAATCGACCTTTCACGCTTTCACTATACAATTATGAATAAAGATTGCAAGACTATGTTGCGGGAGTTGTTTCGGTCTTTTAAACAGGTTTTTTTACTTCTGCTTCTGCTCCATCTTTCACTTTTTTAGACTGAGAATGAACCGCAATTTTCTTGCCGCGAATGATTCCTGTTCGAATCAATAAATTATGCACGGTAGGAGTTGGTTTTGCGCCAACACTTATCCAATACATTGCCCTGTCTTTATTAATCTCACGTTTATTATTCAGCGGATTAAACCAGCCTAAATCCTCACGGCTTAATCCGTTTAATTTTGTTCGTTTTTCCTGCACTACAATCCGATAACTCGGCTGATGCTTTTTACCGATGCGTTGAAGTTTAATAGCTAACATAAGTGTGTTACGAGAGTACCAAATTACAAAAAAGAAGGCAAGGACTAATAAATATGGGAAAATCTATTCTAATTTCAACGATAACAATTTTGAAGTTCCATCCTCATCCATAGTCACGCCATAGAGCACACTTGCGGCTTCCATGGTTGCGCGATTATGAGTCACAATCAAAAATTGGGTCTTTTTTGCAAATTCTTTTACCAGATTCGCAAATCTTTTTGTATTGGCCTCATCAAGCGCTGCGTCCACTTCATCAAGCACAAGAAAGGGTGGCGGCGAAACTGAAATTAGTGCAAAAAGAACCGCAAGCGAAACCAGGCTTTTTTCTCCGCCTGAAAGCACGTCTAAACTTCCTAAACGCTTTCCCGGAAGAGAAAGTTTAATCTCAATTCCACCATGATCAATCGCATGTTCTTCGTCTTTATGAACCAAGCTTTCAAGGATAGTTCCATCCTCTGCCATAGAAACCACATCAACGGGTTCAGCTTTTAAAAGGGTGAGATGCGCATTTCCTCCCTGAAACATCATTCTGAAATATCGTTCAAATGCATCATTAATTTCCTGTAAAGATTTGGTAAATCCTATATGGATCTTTTGATCTAATTCCCGAACTAACTGTTTTAAATCTGCGCAGGCTTTTTCTAAATCAACAAGCTGATTACTTAAAAATTCATACCGCGTTTCTGTTTCTTTCGCTTCTTTTAAAAGCCCCTCATCAATTTCACCGATAACCGCAAGTTCTCCACGAAGTCGTAACATCTTTCGTTCAAAAGTTGCAAGATCATCGCTTGCTGTTTTTTTTATTCCCTGAAACTCTTCTGGCTTTCTCCCAATTTGGCGTAACTGATGTACGATTTCCTCGCGCCGGATTGCAATTCTTTCCCGATCAAAAGCAATATTATTCTTTTCATTCTGAAGTACAATAATCTCATCCTTTTTTTGCTCAACCGCGGCAAATGCTTTCGTAAACGAATCTCGAAAATTTTCTATTTTTTGTGCTTCTTCATCCTCTGATTTCTTTAAAACTTTAATCTCGTTATCAAGTTTTTCAAGCTTCTCCTTAATATCTTCAAGTGCATTTTCAAGTTTTTGTTTTTCTTTATTTTTTCCGCTTCCTACCTCATCTTCATCTAAAAATGTATTTAATTTTTTAAACAAATTTTCCAATAATTCTTTGATCGTATCACTATCTGGTTCAAGCAAAATATCTTCAACAGTTTCGCGCGTTTCTTCAAGCATGTGCACTAACTCGGGTCCACTATGGTCACCAGTTGGCTGTTTTATAGCCATTTCGATTTGCACCTCTACTCGTCCTAATTCTTTTAACAGTACTGATCGTGCCACAAAAAGCTCATCTTTTCGTTCATTTTTTGCTTTATGTCCCTGTTCTTCTTTTGGTTGAATTGTTTCAGTCGCTCGTAATTCTTTCTGCAGTGTTTTATATTCTTCTTCTTTGTGAAGAATTTTTTTCTCAATATCATGGAGACGCGGATCAAGCGCTTTTACATCCGCCTCAATCTCCTCCATTTTGGCACCAAAATAAACGTCTTCTATCCTGCGCAATTCTTCCACAAGCATTCCGTGCCGTTCCCACTTTGTTGCTTGCTTCCTCAATAAACGCAAATGGGGCATAAGTTCCTCAATAAGGGCTTTTACCTTTTCAATATTAAAATTTGTAGCTTTTAATTTTAATTCAGCATCATGCTTTTTTAATTGGTATTGTCGGAGTCCTAAAATCTCTTCGAGCATGGATCGCCGCTCTTTCGGAGTTGCGCGCACAAATAAATCGCTATCCCCTTGATTAATAATAGTAAACCCCCGCGTTCCTAAACGTGATTTTGCAAAAAAATCGATAATATCTTTTAGTCGAACCTCAGCATCATTTAAAAAATACGAAGAATTACCCTCGCGATCCACGCGGCGACGAACCGTCACTTCTTTAAAATCAACAGGGAAAAAATTTTGCGAATTATCAAAAGTAATTGAAGCTTGCGCAACACCAACGCGAGGCCGTTTTGGGGTTCCTGCAAAAATAAGATCTTCTGCTTTTGCGCCGCGCATTTGTTTTGCTTCCCGTTCCCCTAAAAGCCACCTGATACTATCAATGATATTTGATTTTCCTGATCCATTTGGCCCTACAATCGCAGCAACGCCTCCCGGAAATTCAAGGGTTGTTTTATTGGCAAATGATTTGAAGCCAATGAGTTCAAGTTTTTTGAGATACATATTGGGAATTAATCTAAGTTAACTAATTACTAATTAACCTAATTAGTATAATTAGAAATTAAGTGTTTCCAAGGCTTTTTTTGCAGCTTCTACTTCTGCTTCATGTTTTGAAAAACCCTTACCGCGGGCAATCAACTCCTCGCCAAAATATACCCCAACAATGAATTCCTTTTTATGATCTGGACCCGTTTCTTCTATTACCTTATACGTTGGCGTAATTTTTTTCATCTCTTGAATTTTTTCTTGAAGATCACTTTTTGCATCTTTGTATAATTTATTACTCAATATCTCATCGAGACGAATAAGAATATGCTTTTCTATAAATTGTTGAGCTGCTCGATACCCCGAATCAAGATAAATTCCCCCAATCACTGCCTCAAGTGCATTTGCAAGAATTACTTCGCGTGCACGTCCAGTATCTTTTGCTTCTCCTTTTGAGAGGAGGATAAATTTTTCCATCTCAAGCGTTCGGGCAATATCTGCCATAATTTGATAATTAACTAGCGCGGATCGGATGGGGGTAAGCATTCCTTCACTATATTCGGGAAAGCGCTTAAATAACGCATCGGTTACCACGAGTTCAAGCACCGCGTCTCCTAAAAATTCTAATCGTTCATTCTGGAGCAAATTTGATGCCTGATTTTCGTTAAGATATGAGCGATGAGTTAATGCTTCTTCAAGAAATGCTTTATTTTGAAAAACATAACCAATAATCGCTTCAAATTTTTTTGTGTTCATGATTTCTTTTCGCTTACCCCCTCTTCAGTACGCAATAATTCCTTATACACCGTTCCTAAAACTCCATTGATAAACTTTCCTGAATTCGGTCCCCCATAATTTTTTGCAATTTCTATAGCTTCATTTATTGCAACCTTGTGAGGCACTTCTTCTGGATTTGCATATAAAAGCTCATACAATCCAATACGGAGCGCGTTCCGATCAATAATTGATATCTGTTCAATCGGCCATTCAGGAGCGGCCTTGGTTAAAATTTCATCAATTTGTTTTTGATGTTTAATAACGCCTTTTAAGAGCCGCCGGGCAAATTCAGGCTCGTCTAATCCGGGTCCAAATTCGTTTAAATTTCTTTCTAAAATATGAGAAAGATCGTTTTTTCGGTTAAAAAAATCCCACTCGTACAACGATTGAAGCACTATTGACCGCGCTAATTGTCGAGTAGCCATAAATTTAAATATTAAAATTTAAAAAACAAATATATAGGTATATAATTTGTTATTTTGCATACATTGTAAAGGTGCTAAAAACTGAAATTATTGTTTTTTTCCATTATACGCGCCACATTGGAGGCATCGTTTGTGCGGTAAAACTGGTCCTTTACAAACACTGCAAACAAATAAGGTTCTTTTCTTTAATGCTAAATGAGACCGCCTGCGGCCCACTTTTCCTTTTGTATGATGTTTTCGTGGTACGCCACCCATAAAAAATTAACTAATAACGAATAACTAATGTTTAATAAGATTATCCTAGCGGAAACATAGAGTTTAGTCAACAAAAATATTAAGCGGGGGGTTAGCCGTTTAAGGTTCTCACAACCATTTAGCTCAAGAAAAAAAAGAGGTATACTACTTTTAAACCATGAATAAATTCGTACACCTCCATACCCATAGCCATTACTCCCTATTAGATGGTCTTCCTAAAATTGAAGACCTTGTTAATGAAACTAAAAAACTGGGCATGGATGCTATTGCCCTTACTGACCATGGCAATGTATATGGTGCAATTGAATTTTATAAAAAAGCACATGCTCTAGGCATAAAGCCCATTCTTGGCGTAGAAGCATATCTTGCGCCTGGAGATCATCGAGATAAAAACAAAGACTCGGAAATAAAGTATTACCACCTCACGCTCATTGTAGAAAATAATACGGGTTGGAAAAATTTGATCCAACTTGTCACTAAGTCTCACCTTGATGGCTTTTATTACCGACCTCGCATGGACAAAGAACTCTTGCGTACCCATCACGAGGGACTAATCGCGCTTTCCGGTTGCTTAAATGGAGAAATTTCCAAACTTCTTGCCAATGGAAATCAAACTCAAGCAAAAAAAGCACTTGCCGAGTATCAAGAAATTTTTGGTAAAGATAATTTCTTTATTGAAATAAGTCACCATCCCGGCATTAAAGAAACTATCCCCATTCGCAAAGCACTTGAAGCATTTGCCAAAGAAACACACACTCCCCTGGTAGCAACCCAAGATATTCACTACCTTAAAAAAGAAGACGCTGAATATCATGATATCTTGCTCGCTGTACAAACCGGAAACAAAACTTCTGACCCAGATAGATTGACATTAAAAGATGACGATTTTTCTATGCGATCACCTGAGGAAATGATAGAGCTCTTTAAAGATCTGCCTGAAGCAATAGAAAATACCGTTAAAATTGCGGAACGATCAACTACTACAATTCAACTTGGGGTAATACAACTCCCCAAATTTCCTGTACCCGATAATGGCAATGCAGACGAATATCTTGAAAAATTATTACGAGAAAAAATAGGGCATCGCTATAGCGAAGAAACTCCTGAGGTCAAAAAACGGCTTGCCCATGAACTTGAAGTTATTAAAAAAATGGGGTTCTCTGATTACTTTTTAATTGTGCAAGATTTTATAAATTGGGCAAAAGAGCGTGGCATTGTAGTAGGTCCAGGGCGTGGATCAGCAGCAGGAAGTATTATTGCCTATATTTTAGGCATTACCGGCATTGATCCTATAACCTATGGCCTTATTTTTGAACGGTTCTTAAACCCTGACCGGATACAAATGCCAGACATTGATATTGATATTACTGATATCCGGCGCGATGAAGTGCTCGGATACTTACGCGAAAAATATGGAGAAGACCGTGTTGCACATATTATTACGTTCGGAACCATGGCAGCACGCGCTGCGGTCCGTGATGTAGGGCGTGCGCTCGGCATTAGCTATGCATTTTGCGATCAAATTGCAAAACTTATTCCGTTTAATTTAAAACTTAAACAAGCGCTTCAAACAGTTACTGAACTAGCCGCCTTATATGAAAACAATGATGATGCGAAAAAAATTCTAGATGCAGCTATGAATCTCGAGGGTGTTGCGCGCCACGCATCAGTCCACGCATGCGGTATTGTGGTTGCAAATGACCCACTCACAAAATACTTGCCGCTTCAACGCGCACCCCAAGACAATGACGTCATTGTTACTCAATTTGAAATGCATTCGGTTGAGGCATTAGGACTCCTAAAAATTGATCTTTTAGGACTTCGTAACCTTACTACGATTGAAAACGCAATTCGCATTATCTTTGAACTCACGGGTGAAACAATTGATATTAATACGATTCCGCTTAATGACGCGCAAACCTTTGCGCTCCTTCAAGCAGGACAGACTACTGGTGTTTTCCAACTTGAATCCGGCGGCATGACGCGCCATTTAAAAGACTTAAAACCCACTGAGCTTGAAGATATTATTGCCATGGTTTCACTCTATCGGCCAGGACCCATGGAACTTATTCCGGAATATATTGATCGAAAATTTGGACGAAAACCCATCACTTATCTCCATCCCAAACTCGAGCCCATATTAAAAAATACGTATGGCATCATGATCTACCAAGAACAATTAATGAATGCTGCACGCGAACTTGCAGGATTTAGTCTTGCCGAAGCTGATGTGCTCCGCAAAGCAGTTGGTAAAAAAATTAGAAAACTCCTTATGGAGCAAAAAGAAAAGCTTATTAAAGGTGCTGAAAAAAATGGTGTTTCAAAAATAGTGGCTGAAAAATTCTGGGCGCTTGTTGAGCCTTTTGACCGCTATGGATTTAACCGCTCCCACGGCGCCTGCTATGCCATGATCGCCTATCAAACTGCCTATTTAAAAGCCCATTATCCAGTTCCGTTTATGACTGCGCTTTTAAACGCTGAAGCAAAAGACGTAGAACGAACAGCATATATTGTAAGCGAAGCAAAAAAAATGAATATCAATGTACTGCCACCTGACATCAATAAAAGCGGCGCTACCTTTGCTCCTGAAGAAAACAATATTAGATTTGGACTTGCTGCTATTAAAAACGTGGGATTAAATATTGTAAACACTATTATTGAAGATCGTGGAAAATCTGGACCTTTTACCTCGCTTATCAACCTCCTCGAACGTATTCAAGATCGCGATCTGAATAAAAAATCACTTGAAGCACTTATTAAATGCGGTGCATTAGATTCGCTGGGTGTTGAACGTAAAAAAGCACTTGAGAGCTTGGACGATATTGTAAAATTTAGCCAACGACTAAGAAAAGAAAAATCTGATTCACAAATGGGATTATTTGGTGCAAAAACCTCATATTCCGCGCTTTCCTTTAAAGCAACAACTGAAGCAACTCCCCAAGAAAGACTTGCTTGGGAAAAAGAACTTCTTGGACTTTATATTACAGATCATCCACTCCATCGATTTAAATCCCGTATTGCGGAAAACAAAGCAAAGCCGATTAAAGAAGTTCTCCTACAAAGCAATAGCAATGGGTTTCATGCCATAGCCGGGGTCATTAGTAAGATTCAAAAAGTTGTCACCAAAACCGGAAAACCCATGCTTTTTGTAACCCTCGAAGATCTTGATGATAGCTTGGAACTTGTTGTATTTCCTGATACGCTCATGAGAAGTGCTGCTCTATGGAAAGAAAATAATGCGCTTGTAGTATTAGGAAAAATGTCGCCGCGAAATGGCGAAACTAAAATGATTTGCGAAAGCGCAGTCGAGCTTTAACCATTTAAAGTAACTGGTAATTAGTAATCAGTAATTGGTAATTTGTATATATGAAAGAAAATAATATTGAACAAATACGTCATTCGCTTGCCCATCTTTTAGGAGCTGCAGTTCTAAAAAAATATCCGAATACAAAATTAGGAATTGGTCCGGCAATTGAACATGGATTCTATTATGATTTTGAGTTTAAAAAAACACCTGGAGATCAAGAACTTCACGAATTAGAAAAAATCATGCGTGAATTTATTAAACAAAATCTTGAATTTTCTGAAGAAAAAATAACTCCAGCTCAAGCACGCAAACAATTTGCTAAACAAACCTTTAAACTGGATCTTATTAAAGAATTTGTGAAAGAAAAAAAACAACTCACTCTTTCTAAAACCAGTGATATTTTTGTTGATCTTTGCCGCGGTGGCCACGTCGCAAACACCAAAAAAATAAATCCTGATGGATTTAAGCTTACCCATAGTGCAGGCGCCTATTGGCGAGGCGATGAAAAAAATACTCAATTAACCCGTATTTATGGTCTTGCATTTGCCTCAAAAGAAGAATTAGATGCTCATCTTACGATGCTTGAAGAAGCAAAAAAACGTGATCATAAGAAACTTGGGCCTGCGCTTGATCTTTTCATATTCTCAGATTTAGTGGGAGCTGGACTTCCACTTTTTACGCCCAAAGGCACTATTGTGCGCGATCTTTTAGATAATTACGTATGGGAACTTAGACAAAAACATGGATATGAACGCGTTGATATTCCCCATATCACTAAAAAAGAACTCTATGAAACAAGCGGCCACTGGGAAAAATTTGAGGATGAACTTTTCCGCATAACCACACGCGAGAAGCATGTTTTTGCCTTAAAACCCATGAATTGCCCGCACCATACGCAAATTTATGCGCGGAAAAAATGGAGTTACCGTGATTTACCCCAACGCTATGCAAGCACCACCAAAGTCTATCGGGACGAACAAACCGGAGAACTTTCTGGCATTCAACGCGCACGATCTTTTACCCAAGATGATGCACATGTATTTTCTCGGAAAGAAAATCTTGAATATGAAATGCGCGCAATCTGGTCAATTATTGATACGTTTTACGGATCATTTGGATTTCCGCTTGAAGTACATCTCTCAATGAGCAATCCAAAACAACCAAAAAAATATTTAGGGAATCCAAAAATATGGAATGAAGCAGAGGATATTATTCGCGCAGTTGCCTTAAAACATCTTGGAAAATCAGCATTTGAAAATAATGTGAAGACCGATATTGGCCAGGCAGCGTTTTATGGACCGAAAATTGATTTTATTGCCAAAGACTCATTAGGCAGAAATTCCCAAGTAGCAACTATTCAATTAGACCTTAATATGCCCGAACGATTTGATCTAACGTGCATAAACGAGGAAGGAAAGGCTGAGCGCATATTTATGATCCACGCTGCAATCATGGGCTCAATAGAGCGCTTTATGGCAGCATTAATTGAACACACTGCGGGAAAATTCCCGGTGTGGCTCTCACCCATTCAAATACGCATTCTTCCTATTAGCGAAAAATTTTCTGATTATGCAGACATGGTAAAAACCAAATTAATTGAACAAGGTATCCGCGTAGAACTTTCTTTTCCTCACGAAACCTTAGGAAAACGCATTCGTGATGCAGAACTTGAAAAAATTCCTTACACTGTTATTGTTGGAGAAAAAGAAAAAAGCACTAAAACCGTAAATATTCGCCATTATACGGAAGGAAATATTGGCGAACTAAACTTAGAAAAATTTTTAGAGCGAATTGTAAACGAAGTACAGAAAAAGATCCGCTCGTAATTAATCTTCAAGAATATCTTTAAAGATTTCCTGTAAAACTCCGGGATTCCCCTTACCTTTTAATTCAGCCATTGCTTTGCCTATAAGAAATTGAAGTGCATTTAATTTGCCACTCTTATAATCCTTTACCGCATTGGGATTTGCAATAAGAATCTGCTCTGCCATTGTTTTTAATGCTGTTGTATCAGAAATCTGTTCCATATCACTCTCTTTTAAAATTGCGTGTGGATCAAGGCCGGTTTCAAACATTTTCTTTAAAATATCTTTAGCTCCCCTGCTTGAAACACGGTTATGTGAAATAAATTCTATTAAATCTGCGAAATGTTCTGGAGAAATTTTTTCTGCATTAAATCCAATACCTGCTTCAATCATAAGGCCGCGTAAATCTGAAGTTAAATAATTACTTAATAATTCAATTTCTTTAGGCAAATGCTTATTGTCTTCTAGAGCAAGCTCAGAAACCGATTCTTCAAAAAATTCTGCCATACGCCGATCTGAAACAAGCACTTCAATTTTTTCTGGCGCAAGCGCAAATTCCTTAGCGAAACGAATACGCTTTTCCTGCGGCAATTCTGGAATAGCGGTTTTCAATTCAGTTAAATTAAATTTTGCCAAATCTAATGGCGGCAAATCAGGTTCTGGAAAATAACGATAATCATGCGCTGATTCTTTTTTACGTTGCGAAACCGTAGCTTGAGTTGCATCGTCCCACCCTCGCGTTTCCTGAATCACCTTTTCACCATTTTCTATTGCTTCGGTTTGTCGCTTAATTTCGTATTCGATTGCACCATATACTGCCTTAAATGAATTGATGTTTTTTACTTCAACTTTTGTGCCCAGTTTTGCATTTCCTTGTTCCTTGTTGCTTGTTGCCTGTCGCACGCTCATATTTGCTTCTACGCGCATCTGGCCTAACTCCATATCTGCATCTGAAATACCTAAATACCGCAAAATAAGCTGTAATTCACGCGCAAATTGCACTGCTTCTTCAGCATTCTCCACATCAGGCTCAGTGACTAATTCCATAAGCGGCACACCCGCACGATTAAAGTCAACCAAACTTGTTACTTGTCCCTTGTCGCTTGTCACATGTATAAGCCTGCCCGTATCTTCCTCTAAATGAATTCTCGTCAAACGAATACCATTTAAAACACCTCCGAAAACAAGCGGGATATCATACTGTGAAATCTGATAGCCCTTAGGAAGATCAGGATAAAAATAATTCTTTCTATCAAATTTTGAAAATTGAGGAATATCACCTTTCAGCGCCATGCCAATCATAATAAGCGCTTCAACTGCTTTTTTATTAATCACGGGAAGTGTTCCTGGATGCCCCAAACAAATTGGGCAAACATGCGTATTTGGGCGTCTTTCTAACGGATCATTCAAACAATCGCAGAACATCTTTGTCCGTGTTTTTAACTCCGCATGAATCTCTAATCCTATTGTTGGTGTATATTTTGTGTTTGTCATAAGCATGCTTGCCTGCCGAAGTTTAAACGAAGGCGGGAATCTCTAACCCCATTGTAGGTACATAATTTGCCATAGCTATACCAAATAATAGCAGAAATCGCTCTCTATTTAAAAAAGAAAGTCCTAATGTTTTTTCAACACCAGGACTTTGAAAATTGCGCTACCGCCAACCGCCACTCTCATCATCGAGATCTGCTCCTCTTTGAGGAGCAATGCCGTACCGCCGCATCTTTAAAGGCTCATCAGGATTTCGTTTCATCTGAAGTTCGCGCATGAGTTTCTGCCAGTCGGCAGCGGCAGCCTCGCGATCCTTCCACATGCGTGGAAGCATCAAATCCGGCGTCCATCCTTGCTTCAGCGTTTTGAGATCATGTCCGAGCTGATACTTTCCAGAATCACCGTAATCCTCATCAACAGGCTCGACTTCATGAAATGCGATTTGTGCAAATCGGTATCCAACCGGAAGCGGAATCCAATAATGCTTTGAGGTATTGTTGACTTCCATGGTCCAGCGGTTGATATAACCGACATCCCCCCAACCAGCACACTTACACACAGTAAGGAATGACCGTGCAACACCTGAACGTGCATGCATGCTGGTATTGATACACAGCAGACCACCGATGAATTCTTCGGTGTGACACAAATACATTTCTCCAGGAGGAATCATGATAACCCGAGTGTCAGGATCAATGCCTTCCAATCCCTCCACTCCACAGTTCGGATCCTTGGCAAGCTGCTCAAGCAGCCAATCACGAAGCAAAGGGGCTCTTATTGGCTTCCCCCAGACTCGCCGAACATCTGCCTCGCTATAAGGATTGAATATCTTTCGTCCCCCAGGGTTTTCTTGGGGTGCGTAGAACCATTCCCCAAGCGTCACATCATAACTTGCAGTTTTCACGTTTTCCGCATTAAACGGATCGATAAGAAGATTCCCATTTTCCATCTGACGAAGAATAGGACGCTTTGATTGAAGCGACATACGAGAATGCCTTTCTGTTTTTGATTACAATGTCAAACTTCTACTACGCATCCTAACAGTTTACAAAGAATTTGGTCAAGAAAACTTCATTAACCTAAACGGCTACCCCTATGGTAGCCGTTTAGCTAATTTGTGTATTTTATAAAAACTTCACTCTACTGCTCAACCGTAATTCCCATGTTGCGCGCTGTTCCTTCTACAATCTTCATAGCTTGCTCTATATCAGTGGTATTTAGGTCAACGAGCTTCTTCTCTGCAATTTCCCGAACCATAGCACGCGTTACTTTTCCTACTTTTTTCTTATTAGGCTCTCCTGATCCTTTTTCAATGCCTGCGGCTTTTTTTAACATTGCTGCTGCAGGTGAAGTTTTTAACTTAAACGTAAAACTACGATCTTCATAAATCGTAATTTCAGCAGGGATAATATCCCCCATCTTTTCTTTTGTTTCGTCGTTAAACTGCTTACAAAATCCAGCAAGATTAATACCCTGTGGACCGAGTACGGTTGCGACCGGTGGCGCAGGCGTTGCTTGTCCTGCAGGAAGTTGGAGCTTAACAATAGTTTTAATTGGTTTTGCCATACTTTAAATTAAAATTTGAAATTTAAACTTTAAAATTGAAGCTAAAGCTTCTGTATCTGTAATGAATCTAATTCTACGGTTGTTTCGCGACCAAAAATCGGAACTAATACTTTTACTTTTCCTCGTTCGTTATCGATTTCAGCAATCTTTGCATCATAATCCTTAAATGGGCCGTCAATAATCTTTACACTCTCTCCTACCCGTAAGTCAAGTTTGAATCGCGTGTCCTTCTCAGTCATACGAGAAAGCAATAGATCAATTTCTTCTTTGGAGAGTGGCACAGGTGTTGCCGAATCCGCGCCTACAAACCCAGTTACCCGTGGAGTATTTCTCACCACATACCATGAATCATCCGTTAAAATCATCTCCACCAAAACATATCCAGGATATATTTTTTCCTCAACTGTTCTTCGCTTGCCGTTTTTAATTTTTATTTTTTTCTCCTTAGGAACAACAATATTGAAAATTTTGTCATTCATAGAAAGCGAATCAACACGCTGTTTTAAATACCGCAAAACCGCATCTTCATATCCAGAATAGGTATGAACCGCATACCAATGTCGTGTATGCTTTAATTCTTCATTTGCCGGTTTTTGTGGATCTGCCGAAGGCATTTTCTCTGGATTCATATTACTTATTATGCAAGAAAAAATGTATTTAATAACGAAGTAAAGATAAAATCTAAAATTCCTAAAAATAAAGCAACACCAAGCGACATGCCAATAACAATAAACGTAAGCCGCCGTGTTTCTTTAAATGTCGGCCAATTTATGCGTTTGAATTCTTTTTGCGTTTCCTGAAAAAAGGAAGTTACCTTAGACAACATGCGAATAGTATTTAATGAAGAATTATGAATATTTAGTATATTGGCAACAGGACTAGATGTCAAGATTTTTGACCATTAATGCATGTGCTTGAATAAATTGTTTTCGCGGCTCAACATCGCCACCCATCAAAATATTAAACAACCTATCAGCATCTTCTGCATCTTCAACAGCTACTTGTTTTAACACCCGATTTTCTGCGTTCATAGTCGTTTCCCATAATTGATCTGGGTTCATTTCTCCCAAACCTTTATAGCGCTGAATTGATATGCCCTTAGTCATGCTTTCTTCTGTTTTTGCTCCTGCTTCTCCCATTGTCTCACTCGTCTCAATCACTTCCTTGGGCTCTTCAGATTTTTCTTTTTTTGCGCCTTTTGCTTTTGCACGTTCTGTTTTTTGTTTTTGAAACTCAGAAATTACACGATCCCGTTCTAAAGCATCATAGGCATATTTTGATTCTTTACCTGATTGCACTTTATAGAGCGGCGGTTGGGCAATATATAAATATCCCTGATTTACAATTTCTGGAAAATAACGATAAAAGAGCGCGAGTAAAAGCGTCCGAATATGGGCTCCATCAACATCAGCATCAGTCATAATCACAATTTTGTGGTACCGCAATTTTGAAATATCAAACGACTCGGCAATTGCAGTGCCAATCGCAACTACGAGAGATTTAATTTCTTTATTCAGAAGCATCTTATCAATCCGGGACTTTTCAACATTCAAGATTTTTCCACGCAATGGCAAAATCGCCTGCGTTCTCCGATCACGACCAGCTTTTGCCGAACCTCCTGCAGAATCCCCCTCGACGATAAATAGCTCTGATTCTTCGGGGTTACGCGATGTACAATCTGCTAATTTTCCTGGCAGCGTTAATCCATCAAACGCGCCTTTTCGGAGCACCATATCTTTTGCAGCTTTTGCCGCTTTCCGCGCTTTGAGCGCCAAAAGACATTTTTCAATAATTCGTTTTGCTTCCGTAGAATTTCGTTCAAGAAAATCCTTGAGCGCTTCTCCAACCACTGACTCAACTGCAGTGCGCGCACCAGGATTTCCTAACCGCGCTTTGGTCTGACCTTCAAATTGTGGCTCACGAAGTTTTACTGAAACAACCGCAACTAATCCTTCGCGAACATCGTCTCCGGTTAATCCATCATCAGAGTTTTTACTATTTCCTGTGGAACGAATATAGTCATTTAAGCTTCGCGTTAATGCTGAACGAAATCCAGTCAAATGCATTCCCCCATCCGGCGTATAAATATTGTTTGCGAAACTCAATTCGTGCGTTTCAATTTCATTGGTATATCCAAAGGCAACTTCAACTTCAAGTTCATCCTGAGTTTTATGGATATAAAACGGAATTTCTTGAAGCGGAGATGATGTACGGCTTACATATTTTAAAAATGACAAAAGCCCGCCATCAAATTGGAAACCATAATAGGCTGGCGCACCTTCACGAGTATCAATAATCTCAATTCTAATGCCTTTGGTAAGAAAGGCTTGCTGGCGTAAATGGTCAATAATGCGTTTTATATTAAAAACAGTTTCTGAAAAAATTTCTGCGTCTGGCTCAAAAATTATTTTTGTTCCTGTACCAATAGCTTTATCAATTTTTTTAACTGCTGCAGATGGCTTACCCATCTTATATTCTTGGACATATAATCCCCCATCACGCCGAACTTCTGCGCGCATCCAGATTGAAAGAGCGCACACCACTGAAACACCTACGCCGTGCAAACCGCCTGCCACTTTATATGATTCTCCACCAAATTTTCCTCCTGCGTGAAGTGTGGTTAATACGGTTTCAAGCGCGGATTTTTTTGTTTGTGCGTGCCGTTCAACTGGAATGCCTCGGCCATCATCAGTTACCGCAACGCGATTATTCGGCAAAAGTTCAATGCGAATATTTTTCGCATATCCTGCCATTGCCTCGTCAAAACTGTTATCCACAACCTCCCAAATCAAATGATGCAGCCCATCTACCCCCGTTGAGCCAATATACATGCCTGGCCGCTTGCGTACGGGTTCTAGCCCTTCAAGAACATAAATATCCTTGGCTGTATAGCCATTTTTTTTCTCCTCTGAATTTGAGTCTTTTTTAGTCATTTTCCAAAAATTAAAACAGCTTTTAGAGCTTTTTTAGATAGTTAAAGTATAGCATATTTTATGCCTACAATACCACTAAAAAAGAGCTAAAATAAGCTCTAAAAAGACCCGATTTTTCTACTTTTTAAACGGCTTACCCTACCTGAGCCGTTGAAATGCTAGCAATAACAAGCCGAGAACACGAAGTTCTCGGCTTGTTTTCCTTGGACGCAGTATCGCACAAACGGCTAAGCTAGGGTTAGCCGTTTAAATTTCTTATCGCACCACTGCATCCAACTCTTTTTTCACACATTCTTCAATTTTTTTGTGTACCCTATTTATTTCTTCATTCGTTAACGTTCGCTCAAAAGAACGATAAATCGTTCTAAACGTATAGCTTTTTTTGCCAACCCCTAATTTTGCTTCATTTTCATATTCATCAATCTTCGTAACTTCTTCAACTAAATCCCCTCCTAATTCACGCACGATTTCATAGAAACGATTCGGCACAATGTCTTTATTGACTACAAATGAAATATCTCGAGTAATTTGCGGATATTTACTCACGTCTTTATACGTACTATTTATATTTTTGAATTGCTCAGTTACGCGAGGATCATCTGACCACAAAACACGAATATCAGTAATATTCATTTTTTTCATGGCTAAACGCTCTACGCCAAATCCAAATGCCCACCCATTCCAAATCTTTGGATCAATTCCGAGTTTTTCAAGAGTTGAGCCTTTTACTACACCCGCACCCAAAAGTTCCAACCAATCATTGCCAAATTTTACTTCTATTTGCGTACTCGGATCAGTATACGGAAACGTATCATCCAAAAACCGCGATTCAACATCTTTGCCAAATACAGTGTTTACAATCGTGGAGAGCACTTTTTGTAAATCAGAAAGCGTAATTATTTTTTCTGATTTGCGCACCAGATATAATCCGTCCAATTGGTGGAATACAGGAAAATGTTTTCTATCAATCTCATCTTTTCGATACACTTTGCCATACGCCAAAAGTCCAGCGTGGCCTTTTTCCTCCATTTTTTTCAGCGCCTCTTTATCGGATAAATAATAAAGCCACATAGAGGTGGTATGCGTGCGGAGCAATCTATCTTCGGTAATAAAATAGGTATCTGTTTTTTTTCGCGCAGGATGGTTGTCCGGAAAATCAAATAAATCAAAATTGTGCTTTGTAATTATGGTTTCAGGTATAGTCGCGACATCAAAATTATGGAACAAAGGAAGTGCAAGGATTGCATTGATGATAATTTGCACGGGCGAATGCTCTTTGCGCGTTAAATCCGGCATATTTGAGAGCCGCTGCAAACGCAATGCATCAAAATCCGTTCTTTTTTCTAAATCAACAAAAATCTTCTGCTCTTCCGGATCAATATATATAATTTCTTCACCCTGAGTTATCGGATTGCGTTTCCGAATAGCTGAAAATACGTTTTTTTCTCCTTTTTTCATAGAATTTATTCCATCACAAATTTTTGTATACGCCGCATCTCTTCGGTAACCACTGAGCCCTCATATTCTCCCCCGTGCGCTGAAGTGCCGCGATACGAAGGCGCTTTTTGGTCTAAATGCAAATTAATACTCCACCCTCGATCATCTTCATCAACATAGATATGAAACCGCGGAAAATCTCCGCCGCTTGCGCTTCGGATATAAGATAATTGTCCGGTCTTACGATTAGTTTCCGGATGATAGCCGGCATTTCGCAAAAGCAAAGGAATATTCTTACTTTTTGTCTCGTCGTGTACAAAAAAACGCATAGGTTTGATTTCTACCCTACCATAAAAAAATCTTTCTATGAAGCCATGCGAATCAATGGAAAATTGTGGCTCGTTATGATAGCCTAAAATCACAATTTGCCAGCGTAGCTCAGGGGCAGACCTGCCTGCCGGCAGGCATGGCAGGCGTTTTTCACCCCGTTACAAATAAATTCGCCAGGGTAGCTCAGTGGTAGAGCGGACGTTTCATAAGCGTTAGGTCGGGAGTTCGATCCTCCCCCCTGGCACAAATTTGTAACGGGGTCGGTAAGCGCAAGGTCGCAGGTTCCCTGCCCGCCATCCGGCTGAGCCGTCAGGCTCTGGCAGGCGGGGAATCCTGCCGCTGGCACCAAAAAGATCCAACACAAATTACTTTTACCTTGCGGTAAATTTTAAGGCATGCTATATTTCGCGCCATGGTGCGCGTCTCTTGGATTTCCTTGCCATCTCGAAAGCTCGCATCAAGAGAAACGCATTCCATGCAGGTCTCGGGG
>Ga0137422_1000025_pt1 | contig 46844 bp, 59 predicted proteins | sample EasRivERMZT551_2_FD_102330 | JGI IMG/M metagenome (GOLD analysis project Ga0137422, IMG submission 102330) | Soil microbial communities from meander-bound floodplain in the East River, Colorado, USA - East River MetaG ERMZT551_2 | ecosystem: Environmental > Terrestrial > Soil > Floodplain ... | reverse complement strand
TGGTCCTCAGAGTGCTCTCGCGCGTCGTAGCGTAGGTAGCAGCTCTTCGTGCCATCGGCGCTCCCACAGCATCGCGGCGTCTGCCGCACCCTCCGCTCCGGCCCGTGGTGGGTCATGGCTTCCCCTCCGGCTAGTACGGTGAAAACGCATTGCGAGAGCCGCCGCAGTTCCAGTAGCACGGAGGGACGTAGGGCCCTGGCAGAACCCAGGTGCAGCCACAGCGATACTGCGTCGGGTTGTCCGTGGGCTGGCACGAGACGGAGACGAGGATCGCCGATCCCGTCGTCCTGCTTGAGCACCTCGCGTTGCATGTCGTGTCTCCGAGCCAATCGCATCCTCCGCTTGAATCGAGCAGCTCAGGCTCAGCTCCGTCCCGACCGGGCTCGTCTTCGAGCCAGACGGCGCTTGCCGCGAACTCTTCGGTGTGGACGAGCACGCTTCTCGGAGCAGCCGCAGCCTTGGTCGCTACGGAGAGGAGGACGAGGATCGCGAAGGCGAGGAAGGTTCTGTTCATTGCCGTTCTCCTTTTGGTTTGAACGGAAGCACTGGTGACATTTCGATCTTGAGCGCGGACGCATCGGCCCTGGTGGCCCACTCAACGAGCTTGCTTGCTATGGCGCGTGCAACGTCTGGCGTCACCGCGAGCCAGGACATGGCCCTACCGAAGTCCATCACGACTTGGCCGTCTTTCATTCCGACCCGAAGTTGGGCTGGGCCCTTCGGGTTCTCCGTCAGCTTCTTGGTGGCCTCGACGTCCTTCGGATCAAGGCTGATCGCTGCATGCTTAGCAACGCGCTTGGATTCCTCTCCGAAGATGCGATCGAACGCGGCCTTGGCCTCTGGGTCAATTCCGTCCTCGTGTTCGCTCACGGCAGCACCTCGTACTGATACGTCGTCTCCGGAGTCACGACAAGCACAGGCTTGTTGCGCGACCTGGCTTTGCGAGCGACATCCCATGTGCCCTTGGACGTGGGGCCTGGGAACGCGATCATGCGATCGCAATACTTGGCGATCTCAACATTACGCGCCCTGCAGGCGTCTGTGTAGCTAACCTGCTCCGTCTCTATGGCCGGGAACTCCTTGACCCTCATGCCGCGGCGGATCGCTATCTTCGCGGCGAAGGCATCGACGCCGCGACACGCCCCGCTTACGACGATGTCCTCACGGTCGAGGCTGTAGACGTAGTCCTCCACCAGCTTCATCAGCTCGTGGCTCGGGCTGCGAGTCCCAACGACCGCGACCCTGGCGCTCATTCGATTACTTCTCCGTTCTCGTCGACCTTAGGCTCGGGCTCTGGGTCCATCGGGATGTCGATCGGACCGTCAGGAGCCGTCGCCTCGACGGCGTCGAAGATCGGATCATTACCGACTGGTCCGGTCAGGACAGACGGCTGGCTCACCGTCGTTGCTCCGCGCACCGGGCCGGTCGCTGGAGTCGGAGAAAATCCATCCACGTCCTGCATCACTTCTTGTGCCTCGACACCGAGCAGAACGTCCGACCAGTACCGCTTCGCTCCGCGGGAGATCGCGCGAGCGATCAACATGTCCTCGGGCGACGTGACCCACGTAGTGTCGTGGCCTTTTTGCGTCTTCTTGTTCCACAGGCGCGCCGTCTTCGCGTCGTCCACTGAGAACGTGACCGAACGCTCCGGCGTGCCGCGCCGTTGGAAGGAAAACACGGCCACGCGCTCGTCGCCGATGCCCTTGACAGTCACGTCGGCCCAGTCGCAGAGCGGTGAGCGGCGGATCAGCGCGAGCATGCCGACCGCCATCATCGAGAGCCTGCCCTTGTCCGTGACGATGAGCGTCTGCAGCGCCTGCATCGGCTGGAAGCCAAGCTCCAGACCGGCCTGCAGCTTGATCATCACCTTGGCCTGCGTGTCGCCATCAGGCGCGAGTCCGCTCTTCACGAACACGTCGCAGAAGCGGAACATGTCGTCGAAGTTTCGGAGCGAGAGCCCGCGCTCGCCGATGTCGATCTGTCTCTTCTCCATTGCCTGTGTCACTACGCAACCTCCTCGTCTTTCCACGCCCACCGAGGGAGATCGATCGGCGTGATCATCGCCGGGTAACCCGGCCAGCTATTGGTTCGCACCGCATCAGCGTACTGCCGAACGGCGCTCAGATACTCGTTGAGGCCCTGAGTTAGAAGGCCCTCGCTCGGCTCGTACAGGGCGACGCCATGCGGCGCGGTGTTTTCGACCGCGACCCACACCCAGCGGCGAAGCGCGGTGATGGGAGCCACGGCCTGGAGCCCGCGCAAGTAGCTCGCCGACTGTCCGTGATACTTGAACTTGTGGATCGATCTGCCGAACTCGTAGACGCTCGCGTCCTGGGTCGACTTGAGGTCGATGACGTAGGTGACACCGTCGAGCGTGACGATCCAGTCGATGCGGCACTTGCACGGAGTCGCGACGCCGTCGACGGTCTCGTCCCACACGAGTGTCAGCTCGCGCGAAAACTTCGGCACTTCGAGCGCGGCCTGGATGAACGGGTGCGCCTTGATCGCTGCCGCCATGCCCCTGACGTTCTCATACTCGGAGTCACGCAGGATCAGAAGGCTGGGGCTCTTCGCCTTGACCTCGTCCCAGGCCTCCTTGCCCTTCGTCGTGCGCTTGTCGAGCTTGGGAGCTACGGCGTAGAGGGCTGAGAACTTCTCCGGCTCAAGAACGGCCGTGTGCAGGGCAACTCCCGTGAGGGTCGATGACGTGTGATCGCGCGGGTGTGTCATGTCGTGTCGCGCATGCAGCGCAGATCTGACGAATCCCTTCGCGTCGCTGTAGCGCAGCGCCGGGATCTTGACGTAGTCGTCGTAACTAAGATTTCGGATTATGCGATTCACTCTGGGCCTCCTGTGGAGTGAGACGGTACTTGGAGCGCGCTCTGGCGTAGTCATTCCGTGAGTCACAGTCGAGGCAGGTACACCCCTCGAAGCACCCAGGATCTAAGGGGTAAGCCTCGAAGAGCGCGTCAGCGGCCCTCACGATGGCCTCTAGTCTCACGACCTGCTCGTGACGATCCATGCGACGACGGCGCTCCTCGGCTCTCGCCTCTCCGATGCGCTCAAGGCCGCGCTGCACGATGAGCTTCGTGGACCTCTTCACAGCAACTTCAGCAACGCCGCCGCCCCCACAAACACGATCACGGTAGACACTACGAACTGAGCCTGTGGCGGCGCGAACAGCCCGATGCACGCGAGCGTGACAATTCCGGCGAACACGGCGACGTGCTTCCACGGCACCGGGCGCGACGGCTCGTCTTCCCACACGTCTGGGTTGACGGCCTGGTACCTAGAAACATCACCGCACTCCAGTGGCGGCACGATGGACTCCGACCTAGTAGCCTTGCCGTTGCGTACGATGCTCACGCTGTCCTCGCTTTCTTTGGCCTGACGTAGTTTCGGAACCACGCATTGATCCGTTGCCTGTATTTCTCGCGGTGCGCTCCGGCCCTAGCCCTCTTGCAGATCAAGCACTCCCTCACGCCGGACGGACGCGCCCATAGGTTGTCGCCACTGAGGGGATGACCTTTCAGACAGGTCAGCTTCCTGGCGTTCTGCGCGGACGGACCCGACCCCATGAGAACGTTCTCGCGGCTGGTCCGCGCTTCTAGGTGCTCGGGGTTGAAGCAACGCCGGACGCGGCATCGATGGTGGACAACGAGCGCCGTGGCGATCTCTCCGCAGGCTAGGCGATAGGCCAGTCGATGGGGGCTGATGAAGGCACCGCGATAGAACACCTGGCCGTATCCAGTTCGCGGATTTATTGCCCTGGTCCAGAGCCAGCACCCGGTCAATGGATCTACCGATCGGGACTTCCAGAAGTCTGATTCGCTCACGCGATCACCGCATTCCTACTTCGCGCAGAGCCGATGGCGCGGGTGGCTCGGCCTGGGTCGATGATGGTCTTCATGGGAACCTCCGCACGGAAAGATACACCTCGTAGCCGGTGGCGCAAGAGAAAAGAGCATGGTTTGCAAGCCCTGTGCTGCCAGCGACTTGCAGCTCATCTTTTTTCTTGCGCTTCTGTTGTCAATCGCCTATATTCCACATCGCGCAATGCAGCGCACCAAACGGAGGCCCCAATGAGCGCAGACATCCACATCAGGGAAAACGGCATCGCGAGCATGGCGTATCGCGGCCAGACTCCCTGGCACAGCGACTGCAACGTCATCAACCCCGAGGACACGCCGGAGCAGATCAGCGAGAAGTGCGGATTCAACTTCTCCTTGATCGGCCGCAAGGCCGGTTACGTCGACCCCGCCGGTAGCTTCGTCTCCGTCGAAGGCAAGCAGGTTGTCACGCGCTCGGACACCGGGGCGGCCATCGGCGTCGTCGGCGAGCGGTACAAATTCCACCAGCCGAAAGAGATCCTCGACTTCTTCCTGAGCTACGGCAAACAGTTCAACCTCGACATCGAGACCGCTGGCGTGCTCGGGCGTGGAGAGCGGTACTGGGCGCTGGGACGCACCGAGGTCGATGCCGATCTCAACGGCTCCGGTCAAGACATCGCCAGCCTGTACGCACTGCTCGCGACCGCGTGCGACGGGTCGATGGTCACGATCGCGATCCCCACGGCGGTGCGCGTGGTGTGCGCTAACACCTGGAAGGCTGCGCTCGAATCCGATTCGGTCGACAAGTCAAAGGCTCGCCAGTCGCACCGCTCGGCGTTCTCGAACGAGCGCGCGGCCGAGGGGCTAGGCTTCGATCTCGACGCAGCTGCGAGCGTCTTCCACGGACAGGTCAACGTGATCCGCCAGCTCAACGGCATCAAGGTGACTGACAGGTTGGCCGCCAGCTTTTTCCGCGCATTGATTCGCCCTAGCCTGGTTCCGAGCGGCGTGTACTCGGTTGCCGCGTTCGATGGCATCAAGTTCAACGAGGGGGTCGACCGTGAGGTTCGCGGCTTCGAGGCTCTTCAGGAGGCCTACGGTAACGCCCCAGGCGCTCGCCCCGGTACGGCGCGCGGCCTCTGGGAAGCCACGACCTACTTCATCGACCACCTCCGCGACTCAGACAACGACAGCCGGTTCAAGAGCGCAGTCTTCGGTCAAGGCGACGAGATCAAGGACCGCGCGTGGCGCTACCTGCTTTCGATCATCGAGACCGCGTAAAGAACAGCGGGGGGCTTCGTCCCCCCGCACTGGAGGCCCCATGACACTCGCGAAGAACAACGGAACCAGCGGGCTGCACTTCATCGTGACGTGCAAGCACTGCGATACCAACTTCTTGCTGGCCGAGGGGTTCTACGTCCTCGACGGCGACCCCTACTGCGACTACGTCTGCACGCCGTGCAGCTATCGCGCCGAGTACATCGGCGAGCCGGTGGTCGATGAGAACGCCGCAGAGCTGAGGGCGTCCGAGCGCAGCTGGGGAGGTGCGTGATGGGACAGGACAACTTCACATCACGAAGAGCCGAGACAGAAACAATCGACACCCTTCGCGCGCAGCTTGATGAAGCGGTTGCGCTGCTCCGGCGCGCGTTCGCATGGCAACCGATGGAACCAGGATCGAATCTCATGCGCGGCACGATGAACACGGCGCTTGAAACCGCTTATGACGCCCGCTCCTTCCTCGCCCGTCTCGACGCAAACACCCCCTCAGCTCTCGCGTGTCCGCGTTGCCACATCGAAGAATGGCACGGTGGTCGCGCTCGTGGGTTCGTCGAGCCTAACGGTCGAGGCGGGTACACAGCTTGTGAGCATCCGTGGCACGACAAGGCCGGTTCCAAGTGAACGCCCGGACGCCGGGACCGTGGTACACCTGCAACTCCTCCAATCAAGGCCTAGTAGCAAGCGAGATTGACGGGAAGACTATTGCCGTAACATACCAAGGTGCGGAAGATGCCGCCTTCATCGTCGAAGCCTGCAACGCCCACGATTCCCTAGTAACTACAGAGAAAGAACTACGGGCCATTATTCAGGGCGTCACGGATTCTAGGGCGCGTATGCAAACCCAACGTAACGCGCTCGCTTCCGCGCTACGCGAAGCACTGTGGCACTTGTCGGGCGGATTAGAAGGCCGCACGCGCAAGAGGACGGACGAGCTACTGCCGACGATTCGCGCAGCACTCGCGCTAGTGAAGGATGGACAATGATCAGCTTGTGGCTCACGCAGTATGCCGATGGCTATAGGGCTGGGCGGTGCGACAGGCTCGTCGGTCGCTTCTCGCGGCTCTCCTACACTTGCGACTACTACCTCTACCGGCTGGGCTACGCAGACGGGGTCAGTGGTCACGAGTATCGGAGCGCGCGATGAGCCGGGTCACGGGTCGATGCAAGCCGTGCGGCGTCATCTACCACTGGAAAGGCGGCGAGCATCGTCGCGTGAAGAACGCCTGGTGCCCGCGCTGCCATCGCAAGCTGGCGCGAACGGCCGAGGCCCTGCTGACTCACGTCGTGGTTGCGAAGGAGCAGCCACTCTTCGGAACGTACGGACCACCACGGAGGCCGGAATGAGCGAGCGAGGCACAATCCAAACCGTGAATTGGACACAGGGCAGCGGAATCGCGACCGTCGAGATCCTCACGGACTACGGCGACATCGTCACGATCCCGGTCGAGGCGAGCCCGTTCTTCCGCGCGCTCACGGCGAGCGGGGCGAAGAACGGATCGAGGATCAGCTACGAGGTAACGGACTACGGGACAATGTCCCATTTTCAGGTGGAGGACTGATCATGGAAGCCAAAGCTCTACAGGTCGAAGTCAATGCGGTCGAGGTTAAGGACGCTCCGCTCAGAACGCTCTCTGGTGGGATCGTCTTTGTAACGCCGCCACTCGACGACACGTTCTGGCTCGCTCGTGTAGTCGTGTCGAAGGATCAGGCCGTCGTCGCGTTTCCCAAGTTCGGTCAGATCGGGATCGGATTCCAGCACGAGGACAAGGACTGGAATACCAACCTCCCGTACACCTGTTACGCGGAGAAGATCTATAACCACATCAGGATCAACAGGCGCTCGGCAAGGCGAGAGAAGTGCATCACGGCGATCAACGCGCTGCAGCTGTGGGCCTCCGACTATCGCAACGCGGTGCGGCGATGACGCGCGAGAGTTGCACCCACTGGCGGGTCACGTTCGTCATGACGATCGACCGCCTCGGAATGCAATCCGAATTCCGCCGCCGCGGCAACGCCGTGCCGGGTACGAAGAGGCAGGCGATCGCTCACCTCCGCAAGGTGTACGAACGCATGTGGCCGAGCGCGAAGATCCGTCTCGTTGCGTGCATGCCGGATCGTCAGGCCGAGGCGAAGGAAGCGAGGGAGGTTGGGCATGCGTAGGCTGACGGTCACCAAGACGGCGGCGCGCTTCGGCGTCAGCCGCCAGCGCGTGCTCCGATGGATCAATGCGTCGAGGCTCAAGGCGACGTGGGAGCACGGAGGCCCTGGCCCTAACGGAGGGCGTTACCTAATCAGCGAACGGGCAGCTCGCCCGATACCGATCCGACCGGAACGTCGGAAGTCAGCGTAGGAGGTTCCAGATGTTGATCAGCATGATCGTGAAGTTCGACCCGCTCGAAGTGAACGCGAAGGACGTGAAGGCGGCGCTCGTTACGGCTGGCCTGAAGGCCGAGGACATCAAGACGGTTCCGCACCGCGCGTCCCCGGAGACGAAGGCGAAGCCGAAGGCGGCCGTGACGAAGAGCGCGTAGTAGGATTCCGTCTCCCTGTGGAGGGGAGCGTTCGTTATGGGAGGGGCCGGGGCAACCCGGCCCTTTTCATGGGTGCTAGCGACAGTGCGTACGATGCTTCGTCAAGAAGGCGCTCGATGAGTTTCCGAAGGGGGCGCGCGCCCCTATGGGACACTCCTCGACATGCAACCAATGCACCAGGCCGCGCAAGAGAGCTGAGGCGTCGAGGTACAGGGACAGGAACCGGAGCAAGGTAAACGCCAAGCAGCGCCGCAAGCGTTCTGCCGTCGACCCGTATAAGAGACGGTGTCGATCGGCGCTGCAGAATGCCGTTGCTGACGGGAAGGTGAAGAGGCCTAACTCTTGCTCGGAGTGCGGCTGGGTTGGCCCCGTTCACGGCCACCACAAGGATTACTCCCGGCCGATGGACGTAGAATGGCTGTGCCCCATCTGCCACGGCAAGAGGCACCGCAAGGACTAACGGACCGAGATCGTCATTCCTGCGTGTACCCGCCAGGTCGAGGGCTCAGCCCCCACCGTGGAGTAGGTCTCCGTTGACGAGCTGTATGCCTGGTCACCCGACACGGCGGGCTGATATTCCACCAAAGAGTACCAGCCGAAGCGGGATCGTCCCCTACCGGACAGGCCGAACTCAAGGCCTAGACGCTCCCCGGCGGCAACGCCGCCCATCACCTGCATGTGCCAGGTCGCCGGGTCCAGCCACTTCGCCACGCTGAGCTTCACGTCGCCCGCAGTCATCTCTGGGAGGTCTCGGGCCTGCCCGAACCCGTAGAGCTTCCCGCTCATCGTCAGGCGTCCGTACGGGGCCCCTGGAGCCGCGATGCCGTCAGCCTTGCACTTCACGTCGAGCCCTACCTCGTCGAGCGAGCACTGGCCGGTCAGAACTGGAGCCATGTCCGCTGTTTTGGTGGGGATTCCAGCTGGGGCAGGGTCGGGGCGAGCAGTTCCGACTTCAGGAGTGAGCTTCGCACTCGCTATAGGGGTCGTCGGGTCCGGTCTACTCGCCCCTTTCTTAGGAGCATACGTCACCCCTCCCTCGATAGTGAAGATCTTCTTCGACCCCACCGGGGCGTCGGGAATCTTCGGCTCCTCGAACTCGCCCTTACCGAATCCCTTGCGCTTGGCATCGGCATCGATGTAGGCGTCGAGCGCCTTGTCGCTTTCACGCGAGTGCATGTACGCCGAAAGGAATCCGAACGCGAGCGACACGCAGACGGCGAGCATCAGGAAGCAGGCGATCTTCCAGCGCGTCTCCGGCTTCATGGTTTCGCCTGATCACGGAACCAAGGCTTCCGCCAGAACGCGATCCCGAGGAGAACCGCCACGATGCCTTCAAGCCCGCCGTTCTTGTAGACGTAGACGACGGCCTCGGCCAGTTCCTGCCACTGGCTGCACGGAACCTCGGTCACTTCTTTTTGCCCACCGGGATCAAGAGCGTGAACTCGATCCCGCGATGACCGTAGTCTGGCGTAGACCACGGAACCTGAACCACTCGGCACGGGTTGACCTGATACGGAACAGACCCGCCCTGACCGTTGAACTGGTCGTAGCTCACCTGGAGCGAGAAGATCATCTTCGTCTTCTCCTCCTGGTACGCCACGCCACCAGCCACGCCCCAGTCCTCGATGTAGCGAGCGGAGATTGGGATGAAGAACTGACCCTTCATCTCCTCGGCGCACGCCCTCGGAACGCACGAGATCGCGACGAACGCGAACACGGCAAGCGCCACGATGATCCCGATGGCCTTGCCCCTCCTGACCACGAACTGCTCGACGCTGTTCATGCCGCCCCCTATCGAAGTTGAGGTACGAGCTTGTTTCCCATCGGGAGAATCCCGAAGGCGTATAGCACGATCAGGATCGCGATCACAACGAGCACGATGTTCAGGATGCGCTTGATCCCGTCCTGCAGTGGGATGTAAGAGTTGATGAGCCAACCAGCGACTCCAAGCGCGAGGAGCCAGAGGACGAGCGTCACGATAGTCATGCGTCAATCTCCCTTAGGCGTGTCGACGCCCGCGTGTTTGCTGAACTTCGAGACGATGCCGTGAGCGAAGAAAGCGATGGCACCGCCAACGACGAGCGACAGTCCGAGCGAGAACTCCACGCCGCCTCCGATCCACTCGTGCACTGCGTTGATCAGGCCGCCCTCAGCCCAGATCAGTGAGAGTAGGGCGGACACGCACGCCGAGAGAACGATCTGCCCTTTCTTCTTTTCGGCGTAGTGCCTCAGCGACGCTCCAGGCATCTGCGAGTTGAGCCACCAGCCCCAGAGCATCACCTCTCCGATGAGTGCCCCGAACAGGTAGGCCAGGGTATGTCCGATCACATTAACCCCCGTTGATTCGGATGATGTTGTCGATCCTGCGATGGATGACCTCGTGATCCTCCCGGTACGCGGCGCGTTCGTCCCTCGCCGAGTCGGTCATCTTCGAGATCGCGTTCGCGAGGTGCGCCACTTCGATCCTAAGCTCTCCGATCTGCCGGTACATCAGGACGTTCGCCCTGGTCGCAGCGACTGCGATCCCTCCGAAGACTACGACGACAAGGGTCAAGAGGTCTGGGTTCACACCAGCTCCGCGTACGCAGCTTCGACTGCGTCGGTGTAGGGCTTCACGAGGTTGGCGTCGCGCCAGCTCCCGCTGTTCCACGCATCGGCGAAGTCTCGGACTGTCAGCGCCCCGCCCTTGGCGATCCTGCGGAGGCGCATGATGACGTACGGCTCGCACGTTCCCTCGTCGAACAGCTCGTGCGGTGCCATCAGGTATCCCTGGTCTGCTGCCGTGTGGTAGAGGATCTGCCAAGGGCCCCAGCTCGCGGCCGAGCCGAGGCCCCACTTCTTCCAGCGCGGGATGACCACCTCGTTCACGTTGTAACCAGTACCGACGAGCGTGCGACCCTGGACCGTGAACGCGAGCCCCTTCGGGATGTAGCTCACCTCGACGCGCGGCCAGTTGTTACCGCCGTCTGTGGTCTCGATGCGCTTGATCGCGCGGAGCAGGCGCTCCGTGTCGATACCTGGGGCGAGCTGCTCGTAGGTCATTAGAACTCCACGCAGGGCGGCATGCACACCGACACTGCGTTTGAAAACTCGCTCGAGTAGTTTCCGCTGTCGTCAAAGGCCTTCAGTGCGAACTCGTACTCGTTCATCTGCTCGCACGACGGACAGTATCGTTGGAGAGGAGCCCCCTGATCTGCGGCTCGACACGACCGGACGTCATCGGTGCCGTCATCGTCGGAGTCCCACCACACGCACGGCCAGTCGACCAGCTTTTGGAAGACGCCACCCGGCACCCTGTAATAGAGCGCATAACCCGCCAGGTCGGCGTCGAGGACTTGGTCGTGCGCCAAGACTGGAGTCGGCGAGTAGAGGGCGTCCGGAACGCAGGATGCCATCAGCAGGAGAGCGGCGAGCATCACCCTGCCGCCTTCTCGTTCTCTACCGCTACCGGCTTGTTAGGCTTCTTCGTTCCGCTGAAGCCTCTGGGCAGATCGGCTTTCGAGCAGACCAGCTTCTCGAATCCGTCTGGGAACTCTGACTCAGCGATCATCACCGGAGGATCGGTGAGCACGGTTTCCTTGTAGCGCCCGGAATCGTCGTAGATGTCAACGTCGAGCTTGACGTAGATCCTCCTGACTCGATACGACTTTCCTGCGAATGGATCGACCTGGGGCTGCTGGACTCTCTGCTGCGGTGGTGCCGTAATGTGTCTTCTTCCTTTTGACATGGAGCCTCCGTTGTTATGGCAGCGTATCCGGGTACGCCGTGTTAAGGAACGCCGTGATCGCGGTAACGGCCGCGGACCGCGTCGCGAAGTGAGCCTTCTTGTTGAGGCTGAACTTGTTCTCTGTTGGGAGCTTCCTCGCGAGAACGGGACGGATCTCGCCATTCGGAGGAACGGTTTCTCCCTCCGGACGGTCGGCCCAATGGAAGATTTCTCCCTGAATTGTCCCGTCTTGATTCTGCTGCATGAGGAACACCGTGCAGTTGTTTGCCATCGTCTCTCCCTACCAAGTGAAGATGTAAATTGCCCCAACGCCGCCGAGTCCGCCAGCGCCGCCGAGCCCTGGGTTCTGGCCGACGCCACCGCCACCGCCGCCGCCGCCGTGAGAACCGCCAGCGCCACCGACTGCACCTGCTGTTGCCGCGTTGACGGTTGACCCGCCCCCGCCGCCCCCGGCACCACCGATGACAGACGATCCGCTCGCACCGGCCGACCCTGCGGTAGGTGCCGCGCCGCTTGTTCCGGCTGCGCCTCCGGTCCCTGCTGCGTAGGTGTTCGACGCGCCTCCCGCTGCCGGGGCCACTACGGCCGGGGCTGCGGTGTGATGTCCCCCGGTTCCGCCACCACCGCCCCCACGGATCGAGCCGCCGCCCACCGAGGACGTTGGCGTGGCCGTAGACCCGCCCCCGCCGCCGCCGCCCTCTTCGGCGTTGTGGGTCGTTACGACGGTGATCGTGCCGCCGCTCCCCTGCCCGCCGACTGAGCCGGTGACGTTGCTCGCGAGCGGGAGCCCGCCTGCTCCGGATAACGACGTGCCGGTTCCTCCCGCGCTTCCTTTTCCGCCGCCCCCGCCGCCGCCGCTGGCAAGCGCGGTGATCTGCCCGCCCATGCCGCCACCACCACCGAAGGCCGAGAGGCGAACCGTCGTTCCGAATGTCGTGTTGCCGCCGATGCCTCCCGAGCCGCCAGCCGCGCCAGCCGCGCCGGGAGCGCCAGCGGTTCCCGCAGCCCCTACGTTAAAGTTCTCCGTCGCTGCGAGATCGCTCGCGCGGTAGACGCGACTGTTGAACGCGCCCCCGCCACCGCCAGCACCACCCTTTGCAACAACCGCCGTTGCGAGGGACGCTCCTGCCCCACCCCCGCCACCGCCGCCGAAGGTGACAACCTCAACGAACGATGGCGTAAACGAAGTCGGCTTCGTCCACACTCCGGCCCCTGGCGTCGTGGACGTTTGCACGTCAGCGGGTCCAGCCGCGGCGACGTTCTGCTCGAAACCTCCCGACGTGAAACGCTTGAACGTCTTGCCGTCGTACTCAACCGACTCCCCGGCTTGAAGCGTGCCCTTCCAGATGTCTACCGAGGTCGTGCCATCCGTGTGGAGGATCGTTACCGTGTTAGCCGTTGAGGCGTGGTCGTTTCGGATCTTCAGAGACGTGACCGCGCGCTGAGTCGAAGCGGCTGGACTGCCGACGACGGTCGTCGTCGTCGCGGACGTGATGATCGTATTCGTGCGGCCGGGAGTGAATGCCGTTGTCGTCTGATCGACCCACGACGCTTGCACTTCGACGTCCGCAGTCCCCGTGGTGATGACGCGGACGAGATCGCTTACGCCTGTGAGATTCATTTTAGAACGGCCCTCCGAACACGCCGGTCGCCATGACCTGCGGTAGTGTAAGGCCACTGCCACCTGCGGCAGCAGCCCATTTCATCCCTGTCGCTTCCGCAGAGTCGGCCGTGAGGACGAAGGTGTTCGCGCCCACCGGCAAGATCGCGGCGGCGTCGTTCGCTATTCCACCAAGCAAGTCACCCTTAGCGGCCCAGATCGCGTCAATCGCGATAGGGTAGTAAGTCCCAGCGCCCTGTAACGTCGCATTGTCATTGACCGTAAGCGTCTTGTTGTCAGCGATAGTGAGAGTCGCTTGAGACGCCGGTTCCGTGATCGTTACCTTGTTGAACCGCGTTGCCTTAAGGAAACCGGACCCACCGATCTCGACGTCCGGAGACCCACCGCCACCCGAGATCAAAATGCGCGAACCAACGGCGCCCGTGGCAGATATTCCTACGAGGCCACTCGTATTGACAGCGACGACGGCGTTGGCTGCGCTGGCGCCGCCAGCCCACAACCTTATTCCTCCGCCTCCTGCCGTGACCGGATTCCAGTCGAGCAGCGGATCTTGGTTGCTAAGTAACGTAACGCTGTTGTCGACCCAGATGTAACCCGTGTTCTGTGGAACGTAGAGCGTCTGGCTTCCACCAAGCTCCACATTGATTGTTGCAATGTCGCCGCTGACTTGATCGCGGATATTGAAGTTACCGCGCACTTCGGTAAGTGTCGTGTTCAGATTGCCGATGACCGTCTTGTTGTCGGCGTCAACAATGGTCCCGGCACCAATGGCGATTGCGTTGGCTTCGGTACCAACGGAACTGTCTGCTCCCTGTCCGATGAATATGCTGTCGTCACCGGCCCCGTGGTTTCCGCCTGCGGAATCCCCGATGGCGACGACACGAGACCCTGTCGCGTTCGCTCCCGCGGCTGCACCGATGAACACGCTGCTATCCGTCGTGGTGAGCGACTGGCCCGCACCGACACCAAGGGCAACGTTGTACCGCCCAGAGGTAAGAGCCGTCAGCGCGTCCCATCCGAAAGCAAAGTTCTGGGAGCCTGTCGTCAGAGCGATCAGGGCGGAGTCACCGATGCCAACGTTCCCGACGCCCTGAAGTCCGGTCCCGGCGATCGTGAAGTTCCCGGCATTGTCCCCGATGAAGATGTTCTGCGCCTGCCCTGCCGTCTTCGCCGCGTTGGTAAAGTCGTGAGCCCAACGGATTGAATTCTTGAAGATGATCCCAGTGGTCGCGGACGTCGTCGTTGGGAGCGACAACGAGACGAGCGTCGGATTGTTGTTGAAGACGAGGACGCCAGTCCCGCCGAATCCAGTCTCGTCGGTGATGACTCCAGCGAGCTGCGCGGACGTTGTCGCCGCGAACTGAGACAGCGGGTTCGCGACGAGAGCGTCACCGCCACCAGCTAGCGCAACCCACTTGAGCCCGGTGGCCTCTCCGGAGTCCGCCGAAAGGACGAACGTGTCAGCGCCAACAGGAAGAATCGAGGCTGTCGAAACTCCAGTCCCTACGATCAGGTCGCCGAGGGCGGTCCATGCTGGGTCGGTAGTGATGTCGCCAGAGCCAGCCCCGAGATTGATCTCTGTGCCATCGTCCTTCTTGAAGAAGAGGCTGCTGACCCCGGTGTCGTCTTTCGCGTAGAGGCGAACACGATTCGCTGCTGGTGTCCCTGGGGCGGCCATCTCGTCGTACTCGACGTAGTTGCTGTGGCGGTGGATACCAGTCCACACCGGAGCGATCGACTCGTCGAGATCGTGCTTGTGGTCGCTTCGACTGATCGTCGTTGCGACTCCCGCGCTGTTGGCTGCAAGATCTACAGATACAGGGACACCGAACGTCGCGCTCTGGAAAGACACCGTGCTTCCAAAGTTGACAGGGTCGGCGAACGTGAACGAAGGCGATGCACCGAAGGCGTCGAACGTCACGTCGCCAGTCGCTGCGACGCTGATGGTGACGTAGTCGCTCGCGTCCCGGTCGATCCTAAGCTGAGGGGCCGTAGCTCTCCTGATGTGAACCTTGGCGGCTGCCGATGCTGCGGCGAGCCCGATGCCCCAGTTGATGCTCGCGTCGACGAACGAGTCGAGCGTTCCGGCCGAGTCCTTCCAGTGCGTCAGGTCTTGCGTGGACCCGACCGCTGTTCCCGCGACCTCAGCGAGGAGCAGGTCGTTGATGATGGTCATGTCCGCGTCGGACATCTCGTACGCGAACCCGATAACCTCTACCAGGGAGTTGCCCTTGGCACCTCCGTGGTTCGCTCCTGACAGAAGCCTGTTAACGGTTGTGAAACTGTTCGTCCTGGTGTGGCTAGCACTGGTCTGTAGTGTCCCGTTATACGTCGCGCGCAACGCCCCGCTTGTCGCTGCGATGCGTACGCCCCACACCTCTGTTAGGCCCTCAGCGATAGAGAGTGCGGTGCAGAAGTCTTTGCCGCTCGCCCCTTCGATTGTGAACGGCTTGGCGTTCTTGTTCGGGGTCGTTCCGTCGTCACCGGCCCAGATCGAATCGTTGGCGACTGTGGAGCTTCCTATGACCGGGAAGCTGTGCGACCCGACGTTTGTTCCACCGTAATCGTGAATGATGTAGAACAGAGTGAAGCCGCCGTGAGCGGAACCAAAATCAGGAAAGTCTCCACTGGAGAGCTGGAAGTAGTTCTCTCTTTCGTTGCCTGGGGTCGGGTAATTGAAGTACCAGTTGGAATCGACCGATGGAAGATTCGTTGGCGTTAGGGCCGACCCCGCGACTGGGTCGGGAGGGGTCGTAGTGAGAGCACCGACGCTGTTCTTCCTCGGGCCGTCCGTTCTTCCTGCGTTGTCCTCGCCCTCCAACGAATTCCAGTTGTGCGAAACCATGTCGTAGCCGTTGCCGCTGGAGTCCGTCCAAGTCTGTGGCCTAGTTCCGCCAGGGTAGTCTTCTGCCTTGTACCAGAACAGAGGGCCGAAGTCGGAGATAGTCGCCGATCTCGCTCGGATCGAGAGCATGGCCGTTCCAGCCTCGTCTCCGATCCACACGTCTCCAGATCTGTTGACGATGGTGTCGTAACCAGAGTCTGGGTTCCAGACCTCCATGTGGGCAGACGTAAGATTCGTTCCGTTGATCGTGATCGGGCAGACGTTCGCGGACGGGGTGAAGTTCCACGTCCCCGTCATAGTCGGGGCTATTGCCTGCGAGAGCGGCGGCGCTGCGTCTGATCGCATCCACGTCGTCAGCGTACCGTTGACAGCCGTGAGGATTACTTGAGCTGTCGGGTCAGCTCCGTTGCCGCCAGGGAATCCGCCAGCGATGACGTTGAGCTGCGCGACTCGACGCTTGAGCGCGTCGATCTGCACTTGCAGCCACTGGTCCTCGCTGCGTGAGTCCCTGGTGCGCTTGCTCACTTGACCCTACCGACACACCGCGTAGAAGGGGGCTGGAGAGCCTGTGTTGTAGTCGTTGGCGCAGGTCTGGTTCGTTCCTGCCGGAGAGTACGTCGTCACGCATCGCCTCCCAAGAACTCCGCACACGAGAGCCCCTGTGTCGTGCGTTGCCGCCGTGGCGTCAGAGTAGATCGCGAGGCCGACGTGAGTGTCAGTGATCAGTGGAGTCGTGACGTTCCTTGCCGGTGACGTTACAGGCCACTGATAGGTGTGGCAGTCTCCACCCGCGTCGTCACACGTTCCGATGATCCCGCTCGGCCCTATGGCGAAGCCCTCGTAGTCTGTTGCTCCTCCGTTAGGAAGGGCCATTCTCGCGAAGCAGTTGAACGCTGCGTCGAAGATAAGGAGAAGATCCTGACCCCCTCCAATCGACTGATAGATCAGGCCGGTCTGCCAGTCGGTATCGAGCGCGTCCCCGTCGCCAGTCGTATCGTTAGCCGAGCACGGAGCTGCCGCGCTGTTGTCGAGAAGCGAGACGGCTGTGCCTCCCGTGTCGAGCCTGAACTTGTAGAACGTCCCGGCATTCGCTTGGCACTCCAATAGGAAGTATCCGCATGGCATGTCCGTGGTGACGTAGCTCGTACACTGCGTCCTGTCAGGAACGAACGTCATGCCCTCGTACCCGTTAGACCCGTTGACGCATGCCGTCGTGTCCACTGCATCGATGTCCCAAGTAGCGACTGTAGTGGGTGCTGTTCCGAGGGCAATTCGGAACAGCTCGCGAATATCGAACTCTAGGATGTCCTGTGACGCCTGCTCTGTTAGGGCGTAGATGTAGTCGCTGTAAGGGTCGGTAAGGGTCAACGACTCCCAGTCTCTCGTGCCGCCTGGTAGAGGGCCAGCCCAGATCCTTGTCCCGTTGATGTCTCCCATCCACATCTGGTCGTCAGCCGTCGCGTCTCCATCGAGATCCTCGACTCCGTTTGTGACGATGATCCAGACCTGATACTTCTCGCTCCAAGCGATTCCGCTCGTGTTGGTCCCAACGTTGAGGATTGTCTTGCGACCCGGAGACGCCGTTCCTGTGTATCCAGGCCAGGTGATGTTGTCGTTCGTGGCGTCACCGTTACCGTCGTAGTTCGACCGCATCAGGACGTTCCACTCCATCGGCTGATGAGCCCTGTCGTGGCTGACCTTCGTCGGAGTGAGCGCGCCGTCTGCCAAGTCGGTGAGATTAGAATTGAACGCCTGAACGTTAGTACCAGGCACCAGGCCGAGCGTAGCCTGCTGAGCGGCCTGGTCGGCGTCGTCGATGAGCGATCTCCCTTGAGCAGTCAGTGTCGCCAAGGCGGCGGTTCCTGCCCCGGTGTAGTACGGCGCGCGATCGGCCGCCGACGTGAGCGACTGGATCGATGACAGCTCGGGATCGGTAACCCTGAAGATCACGTCTTCTGCGGCAAGGCACGAGGCGTCCGGCGCGCCGACGCCAGTACACCGGATAGCATCGATGTCCACTGTCGAACGGATGTCGGGGTCTGTAGACGCGACTCCGTCAACCTGGACCGAGTCTCCACCAGTGCCACCAGGCCACGCGACCCACACCCCTTCGGCCGGGTACGTTCCGTTGCAGCGAAGTCCCTCCCCGGTGGTCATGTTCACCATGAACATATTCGCCGGAGCTGCGACCGTCTTGCACGGGCCGCCGAGAGCCGGAGGCGTGTTGCTCACCGTGACCGGAGCTGTCGTAGCTAGAACTACTGACGGAAGTAGTGCGAGCACATAGGCAATCCGTTTCATGTCTGTCCCCTTATGCCGATGTCGTGCCGAACGAAACCCACTCGTAGGTGGTGCCGTCCGATTGCAGGCCGCACCAGAACGCAGCCGAAGGCCCTGCCGGGTACTTCACGAGTACGGACTTCCCGTACCAAGTCGAGTCGGCAGATGGCAGCGCCGTTACGATGACGAGAACGCCGCTGATACCAGAGATCTGGCTGAAGTTGACCGCATCCCCTGGATCGACACCGTCCGCGAGGTTCGCGATCTTGTTGTCGCGGGCGTCGTACGAACCAGAGCCGTCGACCTCGTTGTGCCCCAGCTTGGGCACTCTCGCGTTGTCGTGATCGTGAAGGCCGAGCACGCGCTCGATCTCCTGGCCCTTCATGGCGAGGCGGTCGAGACCCTCCTCGATCACCTCCTGGTAGCCCTCGCTTAGGTTCGCGATGTCGACCGGCTGGTCCGGTGGCAACACGCGCTCGACAACGAGAGTCTCTCCCGTAAGCAGTGGCGAGCTGATCGTGACCTCGCCGTACCCGGCCGGGAGGCCTTCGCCGGTTGCCGTGAACGTCGTATCGAGCACGAGCGGAGTCTCGGTGCCTCCGACCTCGATCCTCGTGACAACGAGGTGTACGTTGTCAAGGAACGGGAATGTGACCGGGAACTCGGTGGCGACATCGTCTCCGATGTGCTCATCGCGGCAGGTCTGATTGTCGACGCTCATCTCAGCTCCTCACTTCTTTTTCTTGGTGTAGAGCAGGTCGTGCAGCCCCTCGGCCCAGTTCTCAGGTGCCTCTTCGTTCACGAGGTAGTCCCACAGGAAGCCCCCCGTGATCTTAGCCTGCGACACCGGCAGCCCGGAGAATATCGCGGCCGTCTTCGCGGCTTGAAGCCCAATCGTCGAACCAGCGTCGAGAAGCTGATCCTCGTCCAGCTCGTCCGACTCGATCAGATCGATGCCAGCCTTGGCTACCTCCTGGCCGATGCGAGCGAACTCTGTCATCGCGCTCGACAGTGGGGTCAGAGACACGTCACGCTTTCCCTGGTCGATCGCGCGATAGATGTCGCGCACGAACGGCACCATCCCGAACGGGTAGGCGAGGCCGCGCATCGCAACCCACTCGGCGATACCCTCGGGGCTCTCCAGGTCGTCGTCGTCCGGTGGCCTTCCAGAGAGAAGCTCTGAGAGCACGTTCATCACGACGATGTTCCAGATCAGGTATTCAAGAGCGTGAGCCGTGGCGGCTCCGCGCTTCCCAGATCTCCACTCGCCCTTCACCTGTCGGCTGGTGCGCCGCGTCATGTTGTAGACCGCGCTGAAGAATCCGTAGAACATCGTGAACGGGCGCATCGCCTCGGTGTCCTGAACGAGAGCGAGATCCTTGACGCTTCCGCCTCCGAACGTCGAGAGCAGCATGTCCTCTGCCGACCGCACGGCCTCGGCATCCGTCATGCCCTTGGCCTGAGCGTTCTGATACGCTGCAAGGAAGGCCGGAGCCTCCGTGATGATGTTCGTAAACGACTGCATCAGGTAGCCGACCCGGATGACCTTGTTCGTGATGGTTTTCCGGCGCGACGCCGTCAGGGAGATCTTCTCTTCAAACACCTGGCGCAGCTCGTTGTCGCGCTGCTGCATGCGGTGACGGAACACACCCGAGATCTCGCTGAGCTGATTGATCGTATCGAACGGAGACGTTGCGAATCTGACCACTGCCTTTCCGAAGGCGACTGTCCCGACGGCCTGCTTCGCAAGGATCACGTTGGCGAAGTTCTGAAGGGCCACCGACATCTTGAAGCCCATCATCGAGGCGCTGACGGCACCCTGAACGCGATGGACCCCCTGGATGAAGCTCGACTGCTGGTTTCGACTGTTCGCGATGCGACGCATCCGCTCCAGGGTCATCCGGTAGTATTCCTCTCCAACGTGACGCACCATCGCGTCTGCGATGCGCTGGTCGGTGAGGAAGCGCCACGCTTCGAGCAACGCCTCGCGGTGAGTCGTATCGTGGATCACGCTCGACACGTTCCCGAGAACACGCTCCAGCTGCAGCGAGATCGGACGAGCGTACGTCTCGATGCGATCGATGAGGTGTCCGTGAGGAGTGACGGCTCGGTCGGCCCCCTGGCTGTAGAGCCCAGCCCCCTGGCCCGCGGCGCTCGTTAGGTTGCGCCCGCTGTAGCGCGGGTCGTAGATCACCGGGTAGTAACCGCCCCTGTAATCCTTCCTCGTCCCATCCGGTCGCGTGAACGTAAACGGCTCTGGGTCAATCTTCTTCGGGGCAAGCCCAGTGAGCTTCTTCTCCAGAGCCGAGGCTTCGGGCCACATGGATTCGAGCGCATCCCACACGTTCTGGATGAAGTCCCAGTCTGCCTCTGTGAGCTGAGCGCGCATCTCGCTCATCGTGACTTCAGTCCAAGGGATGTTGCCCTGGCGCGACGTACTCCACCCGGCCAGCATCTTGTAGCGGTTCGACAGGTTGCCCATGTTGAGACCGAACGCGATCAGGTCCGAGAACAGCACGGTCTGCTTGATGCTCGGGATCATCACGGTCTCTCGGCTCGACAGGCGCTCACGCTGACTCTTCGGCAACGCGCGGATCGCTTCATCGATGATCTTGGTGACCCTGACCTGCATCTCGTGCTCGGCTGTGGCCGCGTCATCGAACGGGTGTACGAGGATGCGGTGGAACAGGCCGTTCGGGTCGTCACCGTCCAGCTCGTTTGCTATCTCACGAAGGCGCACAAGCTCGGAGTCGGCGCGCCTAAGCGTGTCGTAGATCGCACGCTCGGCCCAGGTCGTGTTGTTCTCACTGACCTGTGTCGGGCCGTTGCGCGAGCCGTTGAGCTGGATCTGGGCGACGCCCTCCTCGACGAAGGCATCGAACATCACTTCCTTGCCAGACACGATCAGCCTGTTCTTTCTGTCGGCCTGGTGATTGATTGTGTGGACGGCATCGGCGAGCGAGAGAAGCTCATCGACTGCCATGTCCTGCCAGTTCGTCATGAGGGTCTCGTCGATCAGCCTCGGCGCGATGATGGGATCTCGACCTGCGGCACTCTCTGACTCGACCCACTTTGCGAGGGACTGTCGGGCGCGGGACTCTTTCCCCGAGATTCGCTTGAACTCGAATCGTTCGAGGAGCTTGTCCTGCTGGTCGAGATAAGAATGAACGACCTCCTGCGTGACCGGGTCGATCGTGTCGAGCTTGCCAAGTTTTCCTCGATTCGTCGCCGTGTCCTGCTTCTTGATGTAGCTCACCGCCTTATCGGCCGACTTCTTGGCGTCGACCGCCGCGCTGTAGAGGAAGCGGTTGATCATCCGCTTCTTCTGCCAGTCGACGGCCTCGTCGTACTTGCCCTTCTCCGCAGCCTTGATCGCCTCGGTCGCTGCCTTGCGTTCGGACTGAAGGTAGCGGTTCGGATCGACGGACCGGACCGTCGCCTTGGCGATCTGCTGGTCGGCGTAGCCGGAGAGCATCGCCTTCGAGAGCTTAATGACTCGGTGACCGGCCTTGCGGTTCAGGGCGTCCAGCTCCACTTGGAGCTGCTTCAAGCGAGCGCCTGATTCGTGGACCGCAGCTCGTGAGGCCTCCTCCATCGCTCCGTCAGTCGTGACGTCGCCGTGCTTCAACGCCATGCGCCTGTTGGTCTCGGCCACGATCTGCCTGGAGCGCGGAGCCTCGCTGATCAGCTTGCGAATCATTTCGTCGCCAGACTTGAAGCCGAATATCTGCGCGATCGAGTCTGGATGAACGCCGCCGACGGCCCTGGTCGCGTTGGGACCTAGCTTGCGTTTGATGGCGCGAGACATGGTCTCGTACGTCTTGTCCAGCTCGATCGTCGAGACCTTCAGCGGAGCCCCGTTGATCGAGAGCACGTCACGATTCGACTCAAGCTCTGGAGGGAGCGATCCATCACGAAGGAACTGAGAGGCCTGCACGGACGGCTTAGCATCGATGTCCTTCGTGACCTGCTCGATAGTTGCGGCGCGCTCTTCCTTCCACCAGGCCTTGCCCTCTCGCTCCTGCTCTGCGCGGATCTTCAGATCCATGTTGCGGTAGGCCTCCCAGTGCGCCTCTTCCGCGAGGTTCTGGTAGGCCTTGAACTTCTCCTCTGTCATCCCGGCCTCTGCGGCGTTTGCGAACATTGGGATGTAGCGATCGTGCTCTTCGACCTGAGCGATCTGCTCGTCGGTCGCGATCATGCGCGACATCACGTCCTTGATGTCCTGAGGGATCGCGCCACCGAGGCTTTCGATCTTCTTGTAGATCGAGGAGAGCCAACGAGCGAAGCGAGTGAACGCGCGGATCATCCCAGCCGCAGGCGCTCTGCCCTCCATGAGGAAGGCCTCGAAGCCTCGGGCCCACTTCTCCTCTTTAGCCTTCAGCTCGGAACGGCGAGCTTGGTCTAGAGCCGGGTCGCGCATCTCCTTCAGAGAGGCGACGCGATCCTCGTGGCTCTCGTAGCCCATCCACTTCAGGGCGGTCTCGTAGTCCTCCTTGACCTGCGGGTTCGATCCCTCCTTCGAGGACAATCTTCCCATCACGTCTATGAACATGTGGCCGGTCTCGTGCAGGAACGTCGAGAGATCGGCGTCTGGTCCGATGTTGATGATGTAGGGGCGACCGCCAGACATCAGGCGGATCGAGCCGCGAACCGGCTGCTCAAGCTCAGTCTGAGAATCGGCCCATGCTTCGGCGTCAGCTGCGGCCTCTGTCGCGCTATCGCGCATCGGGGCGATAGGGTCGCCCTCTGACGTGTAGGCCTGAACCCCCTGGATCGCTCCTTCGGCGTCGATCTCGACGATGGCCGCGACGCCTCCGTCCAGCTCCATCATGGCTTCGCCAGGAGCCGCGCCACGATCCGCGGTCCACCTGTCGCTCACCGGAGCCGTGGGGCTCGGGTCTGCGATGTAGGATGCGTCGGCCTTCTTGTTGGCCTTCTGGACGAGCTTCAGTCCGCGCTGGCTCCTCTCGAACCGCTTGTCAGCCTTGGGCTTCCACGTCGATACGAGGGTCCGTTCGTAGTCGGAAAGGATCTTCGCCGCTTCGGCTTTGAGCGATTCGAGAGTCGCCAGACGCGAGACGTAGGACTGCTTTAGCTTCTCGGCGCGGGCTTGTTCGCTGGCAGTGACACTACCACTTCGTCGTCTGCCAGCCCGAGCGCCTTCTGACGCTGCGCGGTTGAGAAACTTGAGTGAAGCGGCAGGCGCGGAGGTGTCCAAGTAGCGGGCAAGGAGGTTGGCGTCGAGCCCGGACTTGCCGATGATGGCGTCGACTGTTTTGGCTCGCGCTGCTTCGACATCGGCCTGCCTCTTCGCTGGGTAGTCAGCCAGCTCAATATACGTCGATTTGTAGTTCTTGGGGAACGTCTCAAAAGAGTGCGCCCCGAAGACCTTTTCTGCGGCCTCGACCACGATCTGCGGGTCCGGACCAACCGGCCCGTCCTCGCCGAAAGCTGGGTTGATGTCGACCGTGATCCCGTTCGCGACGTTTGGGTTCACGTTCAGCTCGTTGCCGCCCAAGGCCTCTGAGAACGAGGCAATCTCCCCGTTGCTGAGGGACACGCGGTTCTCAAGGAAGATCTGGTACGTCCGGATGAATCCGGGCCAAGGCTTCGCGCTTGGATCGTTGTTCGGCACGGAACGAAACGAAGACGCCGCCATCGCCCCCTGCTTCCATGCGTCTCCGATGACGGACAGGAAAGTCTCAAGCTCTGCCTCGCTGAGAGCCGACATCGGGAGTCGGATGTTTGCCCCGACGTTTCCCTGGTACGTCCCGTACCCGTTCACGACGCGGCTGATCCGTACCTTGTCCCCCTTAACGACCGAAGCGATCTTCTCGGCAAGACTCGCGGCGCTCTCGCCTCCGCCCCTCTTCCCGAGCCCTGAGAAGGCACGCTTCGTGATCGAGTCGAACTCGCCCAGTGAGTTGAGATCGCCGATCGTCCTGGCGCGCTCGACCGCCTCCTTGATGGCCGGTCCGCTTTCTGTGAGGAGGGTTTGCACCTCGATCGTAGCGATCGGAGACTCGAGAAATTCCTCGCGAGATCGAGACAGTATGTTCGGGATCTCGTCGCCCATCAGCACGTCGGTTGGAATCGATCCGTTATCGATCTTGACGCCGGCCTTCGAGAGGCGCTGAAGAACTTTCCCGAGCGCCTGCTGGTAGTCGTCCGAGCTGGTCGCTCTCCCGGCCCCCGCTCGGCGCTCGCTCTCGTAACGCTCCTGAACCCAGCCCATCGCCTGGAGCTGCCAGGTCTGGTACGGCTCCGCGCCCTTCGGGAGCTTGGCGTTAAGCGAGTCGCGGAGGTTAATGTAGAAACGCGACAGCACCTCGTACAAGACGGGATTGCTCCCGATAGTGTCGGCGTTCAGACCGAACGTCGCTGCGACCTGCCTGTCGTTCGTCGAGAGCGGTCGTTCCTTCGAGAGGCCCAGGACGTACTGCATCGTTCCAGAGAACGACCTGACCTTCGGACCTTCGAGCCCAGCGCCAGACAGCGCGGCCCCCACGGTGACCGGGCTGATGATGTCCGTCGCGACCGGGACGTGCGCCATGCTCTCAGCGAACACACTAACGGCTCGCGCGATGTTCAGGTTCGGGTCGGCCTGCGGGCTCGTAGCCGCGACGACATCGATGAAGCGCGACAGTTCTTCCGAGCTGAGGTCCGGTAAGACGTGGCGGAAATACTCGGCGCTGATCTCGTACCAGTAGCGCGCCCGGTTAGGAAGAGTCAGCGCCCGCGCCCAGAACTCGGCAGGCTTTGGCTCCATCTTCATGGACAGGCTGTCGACCACTTCTCGCCCGCGACCCGTCTCAGAGACCGCGCTCTTGAACGCACCGGTTACTGCGGACTGAAGCTCGGCCTCGCTCTCTGTCCAGCCGTCCCCGGCCTCGTCGAGATTCGCTTCGAGGAATTCCTTGCCGTCGACCATGAGCATCGGCTTGCCGTCGCGATGCGCGCCAGCAACAAGCGGAGCGTCTCCGATGTTGGCCCTGATCTCGCGGATAGTGCGACCGAGGACTTCGGCCTGCTCGCGAATGGCGGCCTGGTTCAGAACGCTCGGATCATTCGGATCGAACGCTCCGCGATTAGCGATCGCGCTCTTCATCTGCGACTGGTCGAAGACGATGTAGGAGTCGCGAGCCTCAGGATGCTGACGCAGGAAGCGATCGTCGGTCGCGAACTTCTGAGTCAGATCGTAGGCCTGTATCGGCTGGCCTTCTGCGCTGGAGATCTCGTGCCTGTTCAGGTAGACGATGCCGTCGTAGCCGAGGCTCTTGATCAGACCCTGGAGCGCGAGTCGCTGCTCCTCTTTGTAGTCGTAGGCGTCGGCCTCGCCGCGCTCCTGCCTGTACTTCATGAGCCACTCGGTCCATGCGTCCTTACCGATCATCCCCCTCTTTTCCAGCTGGGGGATGATGTTGTTCGCTCCCCAGAACCCGTTGTCTTGAAGACGAAGCGGGTTCTTCATGTTCACGAACAGGGGCACCGTTCGAGCTGGAGCCTCGTTATCGTAGACGCGCGAATTGAGCAGAGGAAGATCCGCACTAACAACCAGTCCTGCGACCTTCGGGTCTGCGGTGAGGTGAAGCCCGAGGTCTCCGTGCTCAGTGTCGATCGCCGCCGTGTCGAACTGGGCCCTCGTGCCGTGGTACAGGACGAGAGGCGCACCATCACCTGACGTGATCTGGCTACCCTGGAACCACGACCTGAACTCTGGCGTCTCTATCGCGGCCCTGGTGTCCTGCGACAAATCCGTCTGAGCTTGATCGGTCGCGGTAACGACGAGCGGGAACTGGGCCAGCACGTCCTCTCCGGTCCGCTCGCCCATCGTGTCGACGAACCAGGAATGCAGCTGCGCGTAGAAGTCGGCGTCACGCTCAGAGACGCGCCCGGTGTCGAGCAGCTGGCGCTTGCGAAGATCGTAGGCGGGTGTGTCAACGTGCTTGTCTCCACCGTCTCGGATCTCCGCGACGACCTTCTTCATGTCCTTCATGTTGGCGTCGAACTCTTCCTGCTGTCGCGCCGTCATGTCGTCTGGATCGAACTTGAGATCGCCAGCGATCTGTGGGTGGTACTTGCTGTTCGCAATCCTCGATGCGTACGTCTTGAACGGGATCGCGATGTCCGACCCTTCCTGCATCGCGGTCCTATACTCCTTGCCGATTCCGATCTGATCCGCTGCTTCGGTTGGAGGGAGCTTGTCTTGGAAAAGAGTGTTGAACTCCTCGGTGCCCAGGTATACGGTCGACGGGTGACCGCCTTCAACGGCAAGATCCGCAATCTCTCCGATCTTCTCTGGAGACCGCGCAGACAGCTTCGCGTCTGCAACGATCTTCCCGTTCCTCTCAAAGATGGACTTGTTGGCCTCACCGGCCGCTCGGTTCCTCAGTTGCTGGTGCAGGCTGACGCCGGAGCCGACTGCGCCAGCCAACATGAACGCCTCAAGGCTCTCGACCGCGGTCCCCGTGAAGGACTCGATCTCGACGCCGAACTCGGTCGGGTCATTCAGTGCGACGTTCTGTCCAACATCGGTCACGACCTGCTGAACTCCCTCTTGGACCGATTCGGAGACCAGTTGCTTCCCATAACCCAATACTGCGTCGCCGACCAGCTTCCGAAGAGACTGCTGAAGAACAACCTTCTCGCCGCCGACAAGAAACTTCAGGCCGGGTAGGAACGTGAGCATCGCCCCGAATCCAACGACCTCGATCAGGCCGTTGATAGCACCGACGGCCTCTGCTGCCAGCTTGGCCCTTCTCAGGTCTACGGGACCGCCGCGAGCCTTCATTTCCTCGACGTACTGAACGTAGGCCGCTCCGGTCTCCTGGCGGGCTGTACCGACCCCTGAGCCGAGCGCAACGCCGCCACCTACCGCGAACGGAACGAGTGGGTAGGCCCCGCTCCCGACCGCCGTGGCTCCAGCCGCTGCGCCAGTGCCGAGGCCGATGCCGAGAGCTGTGCCCATGCCTGGAAGAACCTGGACGCCCTTCAGCACCGACTTGAGAGGACGCACCGACTCGTCGATCGTCTTCGCGCTCGACTCGATCTTCCTCTTCAACTCGATGATTGCGTCGTCTGTCGTCGGGTCCATGCCAGCGCCCATCAGCGCTATCGAACGCTCGGAGAGCTTGACCTGATCGACACCGCCCATCCAGGCGTCACCAATCTTCTGGAGAGCCCCGCTGCTCACGTCGTCGTGTGACAGCGCGATGTTGTCCCTCTTCGAGAGCCACTCGGTGAGGCGCGGATTGTTTCGGGCTAGGTCGGTGAGCCCCATCGTGTTGAAGTTCTCTACGTTCTTCGCATGCTCCTCTGCGGCGCGGATGGTCATGGGGTCGAGGCCGAGGGCCCTCCCGGTCTTCCACAGGCTCGCGAACTTATCGGGTGGCGTCTGCACTGCGATCTTCGCGTTGGCCCACAGCTCGTTCTGCGCGTCAGCGATGTCAGCCTCGACGGCATCCGCGATTGGGTCTGGGCCAGCGCCTGCCGCGGCCTCGTCGATCTCTTCGTCGACGAATTGCCCGTAGTCGATCTCGCCCACTACTTCACCGGGGGCAGCCCGAGGCTGCGGCGGTAGGTGTTCAGGATCTGCTGCTTCGTCGGGAAGATGCCTCGGGTGTTGTAGTGATCGGCGATCTTGAGTGCGATGTCGTCTGGCACAGTCATCACGTCATCGATCGGATTGTCCTGAGGAGCTGATGGATCGTTCGGCCTGAACTCCTCACCACCGGGCTTGGTGAGCGACTCGAAGCGTCGACCCTTCCTGTCTCCCCAGATCCGTCCCTGACCGACCCTGCTGCCCTCAGCGAGCGCGTACGCCGACAGCTTCTGCAGCTCGTCGAAGGACGGGAGTAGGCCCTTGTTGCTCGCCTGGTAACGCTCGATCTGTTTCCGCATGAATCCGTCGTAGTTCGAGAACCTTTTCTTGTCCGCGTCGCTGTCTCTTCCGTTCGGGCCGTACGCTCGATCGAACTCTCCCGTGATCACCTTGTTGATGTCAGCCTCGGTCACGGACTCTTTCGGCTTCCCACCAGGGCCCCTGCCAGCCCGAAGGGCTGCTACCGTCGACACAGCGCGCTGGTAGTCGGACTCGTTCCAGGTGTTCACCCAGTGGATCGGATCGTTCTTCGGATCGAGCTTCTGCTCATCGGTCAGGTAAGCCCACCGCGTCCAGCTCGCTGGATCAGTCTTGACCGTGGTTGTCCTGGTCGCCTGCTGAAGCTCGTGGTCGCGCATCGCGATGATCACTTCGGGGTTGTGCTTCTGAACGCGGGCAACTAGGTCCGACGGAATACCGGCCATGCGGTAGCCGCCGTTGATATAGGCAGACTTGATCGCATCGATGTCGGCCTGCTCGACGTTCTTCGCCGCGCTCTCAACGTCACCGAACCTGACCTTGAGCCGGTTCATGACGTTGTCCTGCTGCTCACCCTGGAGCATCGCGTTGGCCTCGTTCAACGCGCCAATCTCGTCGTCTGGATGCTTTGCGAAGAGGACATCTGTCAGCGCCTGCTCGACGTTCAGGTCGCTCGTCGCTGACGCGATCTTCGCCATGTTGTCCGCGTCCTTTCCGCGCAGCTCACCCTTGACCTGAGGGTAGAGCACGAGGAAGTCGGCGTTCCTGTTGTTGGCGAGAAGCGATTCGAGCTGTCGCGTGGTGACGCTTGAGACCGCAGCCTCTCGAAGCTGAGCGAGCTGCTCAGCGCCGACCTTTCCCTCCCACCTCTTCGCGACAGCTGCGGCGGCGTTCCCCTTCGAGACGAGCGCCAGGTCGTAGTTCAGCGGATCGATCGACACCGACTGCTCTGACGACTTGATCGCCTGATCCATGCTGAACTCGTTGTAGTTGTCCAGCTCTTGGACCTCGTGAGACCGCGCGCTCTGCAGCATCGCTGTCGACTGCTGGGTAAGGGCGCGAGTGAGGATGTCTCGCTGCGTCTCGTTCTCGGCCCACGCGAGAGCGCCGACCGCGGTCTTCTCGAAGGCACCGCGCGCTTCGTCTGTTACGCCCCTCGCCTCCATCATCTTGCGCGACTGGAGCTGCGTGAGCGTCTCGTTGTTCAGGTCGGTCGCGAGGCCCATGATCTCGATGACCTTGCGAGAGTCGGCGTCGCGCTTCTGCTCCATCACGACGCCCTGAGCGACCTCGCCGACGTTCTGGATTCCAGCGGCGACGCCAGCTCCGAACGCGAGCGGGCCAGCTGCTACTCTGATCTCTGGCGTTCCAAGAGGGGCCTGCCGAACCTCGGGCCCTGTGATGACGGGGACCTTCATCGCGTCGCCTTAGCCTGGTAGTAGTTCCCAACAGCCGACGACGTTCCTGTGAGGATCGTCCCAGCCGCTGCATTGCGGCCGCTGGACTTGTCTGCCGACGACTGGGCCAGGTAGTTCCCAGCTCCTACGCGAAGCGCGAACGCTTCGCGATCCGCATTGGACTTGGCGGTCTGCTTGTCCAGCTCCGTGAACATTGCCGCATCACTCAGGACGTCGAGAGCAGATCCGCTGGTCGTCTCGACCCCGGACGCTCCGAACCCGGCCTTGATGGCCCCGCGGACCTGACCGCCCTTGAGCGCGATGTCGACGCCCTCGTTGAGCCCGCGAGCCTGAGCGTCGCGAGCCTCTTGCTCCTTGGCGTCAGCGTTGCGCTTGGCGATCGCCGCCTGAAAGTCTCCGGCCTGTTTCTGCGCGTAGGCTCCGTACGCCGTGCCGACGAGCGAGATGACTAGCGGTATCGCGGCAGGAGCCATGTCAACCTCCGATCGTGTGAAGCGTGAAGGGCTGTCCGGTATCACGATCGAAGTACGTCTCTCCGGGTTTGAACCCAGAGTGCAGCGCGAGCTTTAGGGCTCCGACGTGTCGTGACCCGATGCCAAGACTAAGTCTTCGCCACCTCGTCTTCAGCAAGAGCAGCACGAGCGAGGCGTAACGCACGAACGTCTTTCGGTGCTCGTCAACGGTCTCGGTCGTGAGGAGCCAGAGCGTGCCGTGCCCGTTCAGCACGTCGTTCGGAATCACGCCGTAGATTGCCATGACCTCGCCGTCGATCGTGCATGCCCGACACTCAACCGATGCCTCGACCGAGTGACGCACTGCTTCGAGCGCGCTCCTGTACCCGGCGTCGTGACACTCGACGATGTCGTCGACGCGCATGAACGCGGCAAGCTCTAGGACGTGAGAGTCCTTCACGTCTGGGAACCTAACCTCCAACGCTCACCTCCGGAGAGAACCCGAGGATCGTGCAGGCGATTGGATCTCGGTTCTGTATGTAGATCTGACCGCCCGTGTTCCAAGTGTTCTGGTAGCGCACGTCGACGCGCCCTGTCTGCGGAGCAGTCGGGTCGTCGAATGCGGCGCGCTGCTGAGTCATGCTGTCGAGCGACTCTCCAGCCCAGATCCCGGCAGACTCGGCGATGTCGATGCCGCAGATGCTGATCAGCTTCTGCTTGGACTTGATGTCGCCACGGCCCCCGGCAAGCGGGAGCGTCCTCACGGTCGACTCGAACGGAAGACCTGCGGCGCAAGTGTTAACGATCAGGTTCAGCGTGATCGATCCGTCGGCCTCAACCACTAGAGGCGCGTGGGCCCCTGAGTCTCCGCGCACAGCGACGGTCTCGCCGATCAGGTGGTCGTAGCCCACGAACCTCTTCGCCCCAAGCTCCCAACGCGAGCCGTCAGGAGCCACGGCGAGGGCCGCGGGGATGTCCATGTTCAGCACGACCTGATAGGTGTCCTCGTTGCCGATTCCAGGCCACACCGAGAGGATCTGCATCGTGTAGCGGTTCCCGTCGGCGTCGTACAGGACGATCCACCGCTTCTCGTCACCAGCGAAGTCTGGGTAGACGGGGGTACCGAGGAGCGAGCCGGGGAGGATGAACTTCGGAATTCGGATCTCACAGGTCGCCCCAGAGACCAGCTCGGCGAGCGTGTCGATGCTCCAGCCACTCCCGGTCCCGAGCATGAACTCCCAGTTGTCCTCGCCAACGGCCTCACCGTTGCGAGTCTGGGAGTCAAGCTCGACGATGACGGCGCAGTCTGAAAACGGCGACGTGAAGTCGCGCGTCGCGCTCTTCTCGATGAACCACGTCCTTGCCCCAGCAACCTCGCGCTCGACCACCGTGTAGATGGTCTCACCCTCAGCGTCGAGGTTTCGTGCAGAGCACACCGATCGGTACTTCCCATCGGTGACGTGTCGAGTCCATGCGGCCACGTTCTGATCTCGAACGTAGGTGAATGTCAGCATGAGCCCGTCCGCTCGGATTGCCGTGATCACCGATGACGGAGACGACACGTACGCCCACTCCGTGATCTTCACCGGCTTGCCGGTGGCCTCGTCTCTGAACAGGTGATTCGCCAGGAGACCGACGTCTGCCGCTGGATAGTCGTTCGAGTTGTGCTCGTAGAGCCACTCGCGGACGTGGCCCCCGATGTCCTTGAAGAGGATCACGTTCCCGACCACGAGAGGATGCAGCGTGCCACTGCCTCGATGGCTGACCGGAGCGGCGTCAAGGTTTGATGGTGTCACAGGCTTGCCGCCACCGGAGAGGACGTGTTCGGCCCCGGTCGTGAGTACAAGCAGATCCCGCATAGGGACGAGGAACCTGATCTCGTTTAGCTGGGTCTGCGCGAGCGTCGCCTCGATTGCGTCGTCGTCCACCGTAGGGATGCTGCGCTGGAAGCTCTGGTAGTCGCTCACCTCCGACATGAAGATCGTGTCAACCCGGTCGAGCACGTTGGCAAACACGAGCCGCTGCTGGTAGTAGGCGACGCAGGCTGGCTTGTACCGCCCGTCCTCGGTGAATTCGTTCGCTCCGTTGCGCGGCGGGTCCGTATAGTCAGGGGCGATATTCTCATCCTCGAAGCGCAGGATGTCGACGTTAGGTGTAACGCCTCCGGCTATTGCCGCTGCGTCACGAGCCGCTACTCCAGCGGCTGTGGCGTAGGCGTAGGCAGCGGTCAGGTCGCTGTCCTGTAGGCGACGTCCGAGAGACACGACGTACTCATGGAATGCGAGATGGTACGCTCGCCAGTACGCGGCATCGGCCAGCTCGGTCACAGTCCTCGGCCAACGCGCAGTCCCAATAAACCCAAACGTCCCATCGAGACCCTTGTAGACCGCGTAGTGATCGACAACGATGTCACCGCATGTGATCTCGATCAGCTGCGGGATGACGGTCGACACGTTAGCGCCGACCTCGCGCTCGGCTGACAGTTTCGGAAGACTCTCCTTCCCGTCCACCGTCACCCCGGCGACGGCATACTGCCACGTCCTCGTTGGAGCGAGCGTTGGCTGTCCGATCGCAGGGAACAGCACAGCGTCGGGCTCTCCAACGCTAGTGAACTTCTGGATCGTGTCGAGCGTCCAGGCGTCGCCGCTGGCGCGTTTCAGCTCGTAGGCGTGGTTGATTTTAGTCCCGTCCACGATGGTCATCACGTCAACCGACTGCGTCACGGTGAGCCTGGAGATCTGTGACTCGGTCCCCTCATCGTCCTGGGTGGTCGCAGTCCACGGCGTTACCAGCTCGACGACGGCCGGTTGGTCGTTATTGAACACGCCAAAGCACAGGTCTAGGCCAGCGGCCTGGAGGGTCCACACCGCTGCGATCGTGTCTGCCTTGCGCGAGTACCGCCCGCCAGGGAATAGGTCGCCCTGAGAGTTTGTCACTCGGTAGTAGAGCTGCTCTGCGTCAACGAAGTGGTCGAGACGGATCACTGCGTGGAGGATTGTCCCCGGTGCGAACGGGGCCGCTCCAGCCGTTGGGTCTTTCAGTTTGAAGTAGACCCAGCCGCCATCCACCCCTGTCCCAATGTGGGGAACGGTGGCAAGGTCAACGTCCTCCATAGACTGGAAGTCGTTAAACCCGAGCCCTGGGACTTCGACGCCAGGGAGGCCAGCGACGTTCGTGAAGATCGCTACCTTGGCGTTTGAGAACTTCGTGCCGAAGCTCCTTACGAGCTTGAACCCTATCTTTCCAATCTCGAACGGGCTGACGGCATCTCCTATGAACTCCTGGCCGTGGAAGTCGTCGTAGACGAACGACGTGTTGCCAGCGTAGCCATCGAACGGAACCTTATCGTTGACCTGTAGCGCAGCGTACCCGCCCGAGTAGAGCAGTCCATCCTTGTCGTGAATTCTTAGGTACTGATGGCCGAACTCCAAGACGTAACTCTCTTCGGCCGAAGGTGCGAACGTGATCAGACGGAAGGTCGAGCCGTCGTCGAACTTGCACTCTCCGAACTTCTCAGATCCCTGCCGGTTCCTAACACCCCCGTGCGGGTCGACTACGAAGTTCTCAACGAGAGCAGCCGACTGCCTGTAACGCTCGATGTCGACGCGGCCGTAGAGAGACGGCGCAAGCTCGCCGCCAGACAGGGTTGACTGCTGGATAGGAGTCGGCATCCGTCCCCCTACGAATGGTTGGCCCTAATCGTCGTGTCCACGCCGCCATCACGGGCGCGGACGAATTCGGATTCCCTGGCGTCGTCTGGCTGGCGCTGGTTCGCTGACATCGATCCGCACTGGATCACCGCGGCGTTCGCTGCGTTGATCGCGTACGACACGACATCCGTGGTTCCGGTCAGCGGCATCGCGATCTCGACGGCGAGGTTCCACGCGAGCGCGTGTACGAAATGCGATGGATACGATCCGGTAGGAACGTCGTTGCGCGTGTACTGGAGGACGGCCTCCTCCATGTCGGAGAAGATCGTCCGCTTCGCCGGATCGTCCTCGCCCTCGACCTCCCACGGGATCAGCTCCTCGATGGTTGGGTTGCGGGTGAAGCCCTGGATGTTGCGCGGGCACGCGCAGTCCGCAGGAAGCTCGTAGCGGAACGCCCAGAAGTCGTTCGGGTCGGTCTCAAGAAGCGTCAGGGCCTTGCGTCGACGAGCGAATCCCCAGTCCACCTGTTCGAGCGTGAGACCGAGGATCTGTGGGTAGACGAGCTTGAGGATGCGAGCCTCCTCGCTCTGCTCGTTCATCGACCCGATGCGCTGTCGCGCGCCGATGCGACCGAGCGCCATGTTGCAGATGTCGACCTGCGAGGCCATGCGCTACTTCTTGGTCTTCGGCTTGGTGGCCGGGGCCTTGCCGCCGCCGCGAGTGAAGCCCTCGTCGTTCATGCTCTCGTAATGGACGCGGTTCTCGATGCTCTTCGCGTCCTGGCCCTTGCCCGTGAGCTTGTCCTTGCGTTCTTGCGCGGTCTGCGAGATTGACTTCTTCATCGTCCCTCCGCTCCACCGAGCGACTTCCTCCAGGCCGCGCGCTGCTCTGCGGCGTACCTGGAATGCTGTACCCCGTTTGCCTTGTCCACTTCGTCCGCGAGCTGGAGAGCCTGGTCGAGCTTCGCCATCTCCGGCGTGTGAGCACGAACCGGGTTCCATCCCGCGTTGAACCGCTCTCTGAATTTTCTCGAGTCTCGGTCGTTCTCGAACAGGCCCTTGACTCGTGTCGCAGCCTTCTTCTGCAGCGCGCTCTTCTGCGGAGCTGGATCACCGAGCGGGTTCGCTCCGCGTTTCGTACGAGCCGCTACAGCCGAAGCAGCGCGAGCCGCTACGGCCTCATCGCTCTTTCCGAACCACGGGGCCCTCACCTACTTCTTCCTCTTCGACCCGGAAGCGAGGTGCTTTCCCGACTGGTGGATCACGCCCTTCGACTTGAGGATGGCGATCGCAATGGACTTTGACTTTCCGCTCGACTGAACGGACTTGATCGCCCTGTCCACCTTCGCGCCCATGCTAGGCGTACCGACCCTTGCTGTCCGGAACTTTCTTCTTCTTCGGCGGAGTGGGCACGCGCTGGATCTTTCCTGTGCCGCCCATCTTCACCGTTCCCTTTGGCTTGTCCTTCGATTTGTCGGCCATGATCGCCTCGAAAGGCCCACCCCCTTTCGGAGGTGGGCCGGAAGTTGGTGCGTTGTCAGTCCTTGCGCTTCGACGACTTTTCGACCTTGCCCATCTCAGAGAGCGCGGGCTTCGAGTCGGCGACGGGCTCTGGCGCGACGTACGCCTCGTACGGGATGGCGTGAGTCGGCGGCTTACAACCTGGAGGAAGCTCGAACGGCTCTCCCGGCTTGTAGTAGTGACCCCTACCGTAGAAGGCGGAGTGCTCCAAAATGTACTTCTTGGCCATCAGTCCTCCCTACGCCTGCGCCGTCTGCTGTCCACCACGCGGCACGACCGCAAGCATGAGGCGTCCGACTCCGGTGAACGCCGTGCCAGCCTGAATTCGGTTCACGCCAATCCAGCGTTGCATCGGGAACCCACGGGGGATCTCGATGCCGAACCGATAGCCGGGAACGAGAGCCGCCGTCAGGATAGCTGCGGTCGTGTGAACGACGGTCGTGACTGCGCCCGACGTTGCTCCTGTCACCAGCTGGAGCTGAAGGCTTGTGCCACCAGCAGCCGCTGCGTCGGTGATGATCGCGACGATGTCGAGATCGGCGAGGTTGGGAGTGATGTCCGAGAGCGCGCCCCCGAACGTGTCACTCTGCGCTGTCCCGCCACCGAGAAGGTCGATGACATCCGACAGTGTCGTCGACGCGGCCGTGATCGACGAGAGCAGCACGTCGCTGAAGATGTTCTGTTTGTCCAAAAGCATTTTCTATTCTCCCTTGTCCCGCTTAGACCAGCGACGTTTCGTTGTTGAGGATGGCGTCGACAACCCGAACGGGGTATCCGAGGAACGCCGTGACCGGCTTCCCGGCGAAGGTTTCGAGCGTGAGCTGCGAGGACGCCTTCGACATCGCGCCGCGATGCAGGGCCTCGGCCACGACGCGATTGCAGTAGATCGACAACCGACCGGCGTTGGGGTCGTACAGCCGGTAGTAGGCCTTGACCATGGCATTGATGAGGACAGCCATCTCGGCGTCTGTGGCTGTCTGGATCGCGCTTGAGTCGATGTTGCAGACCCTGGCAATTTGGCGTCGATCTTGGACGCACAAGCCCAGGTTCCACTTCCAGTGGGTGACCCACGCGGTGTACTTCTTGGACGAACCGGCGTCGACGATCTGCTTGCTGAGATCTTCCGACACGAGCCCGCCGTTCATGCCCTTCGGATAGATCATGTAGGTCGTGTCCTCGCCCCAGCACACGAACCAGATCGACGTGCTGTCCGCCCCGGAGTCGGCGACCGCACCAGTCATGGCGGAGTAGTCGATCACGTTCGGCGTCGTGAGCGTGTCGTACCGAGTCGACAGCCCGTGAATCTCCTCGGGGTTGTCGTCGACGCTCGCATAGATCAGAGCGCGAGCGACCTCCTTGTTCATCGAAGACAGGAACGCCTTGTCCTCTGAGGCCCGGAACGCGGCCTGATTCCCGTTCAGCTCCGCGAGTCCGCAGTCGACGTACGAGAAGCCTTCCAGCATCCCGCAGCTCTCGTCGTACTGGGTCGTGGTGCTCTTCGACGGCACGACGCCGTCGTTGAACCGCCGCCATCCGAGCGCCGGTTCCGTGTTGCGCGTGGTGAATCGATGCCCCGTCTGGAGGTTGCCCTCCTTCGCGACCGCATCCATGAGGATGGGGTTCTTCTTCGACAGGATCTCGATGATCTGCGCGATGGAGCCGTCGGGGTCTTGCCGACGGACCATGTCGAGCAGGGTCGGGTCCGTGATATTCAGCTCTGCCATTGTCAGTTCTCCGTTTTCTTGTCTCCGAACAACTCAGGGCTGTTCGGGTACAGTTCCCTCAGCGTGGCCTCATCGCTCTTGCCTGCGCCTGCGGGTTGGTTTGCTGCTCCCCTTCCGATCCCACGGTCCTCACGGAATGCGAGGGCGATGCGATGGAAGAGCTTGATCATCGGAACGCGATTGCCGAGCCTCGTGCTCTCCATGAACGCAATCTCGTCCTTCGTCGCGAACTTCTGGAACCCCTCTGCCGCGAGCTTCAAGGTCTGCTCGTAGTTCGAGCCGCCCAGCTCGGGGTCTTTCTTCAGCTCGTCGAACCCGGCCTTCTCGTCCGCGAGGACTTGATCGGCCAGGGCCTTCTCGCTGGCCTCAGCCATCTTGGCCTGATGCTTCACGCCGTACTCGACGAACTTCTGCGCCAGCTCTGCCGGGATCTTTTCTGCTTTCGCAAAATCCACGAACGAGCTGACTGCCTCAGGGTCGAGGTCGACTCCTTGCGGGGCCTTGATGTCGTACACGATCTCGGCCGGTGTTCCCTGCGTCAGCGCGGTGCCGTCTGCGGCTTTCGCCTCGGGCGTGGCAGCTGGAGCTGGAGTCTCGGTCGGTTTCGTTTCGGTTGCTGCCGCAGACTTAGCTGCGGGTTCTGCTGGTGTGGCCGGAACCACAGGCGCGGCAGGCGTTGCTACTTCAGTTGCGTTTCCGCTCATCGCGATCCTCGTCTTCCATGAGTCGCATCAGCTCCAGGCAGTAGGTCCGCAGCTTTGCGACCAGCATGTGCCCGAAGTTCTGCTGACCCAGTGCGAATGCCGTGAGTCGGCCCGACTCGCGATACGCGATGTCCCCGACCCCACAGTCCTTGATGATCGTCGCCACGAATCGCCGCCCCTCACTCGTCTGCATGACGGCCTTGATGTCGTGCTCCTCCTGCTCGATCGCAAGAGCGTCCTTGTCTCGCATCTTCCCGACCTTGGCCTCATCGCCAAGCTCGCCGATCTTGGTGACCTCGTTGAGGGGCTCCACCTTCTCGCTCATGGCTGCAACGCCCCAACGAGAGAGTCAAGCGTTCCCGGTTGCCCTTGGTCGGCCGCAGCGAGGTTCGACGCTGCGTTCGCCGCATCGGACGCTGGCTTCGCCATCGCGGCCATCGCCGCCATCTGCTGCTGCTGCGCTCGCTGCTGACGCTTCGCGGCCAGCTCGTCGCCGGTCACGACCTCGTCGGGATCAGTCCCGAGCATGTCGGCGTAGTCGTCGACCACGTTGTCGGAGTTGATTTTGTCCACCACGTCGGGGAACACCGCGGCCATGTTCCCGACGAACGACACCAGGCGCTCGACGGAGATCGTGCCGAGGAGCTTCTGGGCCTGGGCCAGGATCGATATGAACTCGACCCTAAGCTCCATGCCCTGCAGCTCGATCGGAGGCTCAGGGATCATCCCGCGACGCAGCATGATCTCGAACGTGCGATCGATGAGGGGCGTGAGCAGCTCGTCATGCAGGCGCTCCAGCACGGGCCCGAGCTGCAGCATCTTCTCCTCGTGCCGCTCGTCGACCTCGCGCGCCGTGATCGGCTGCGCCTGATCCATGCTCGCCAGCATGAGGAACAGGTCGTTGTAGAAGACCTTCTCGATGCGGTTCTGGTGGATCAGGATCTCCTCGCGGATCATGACCACGCGCGAGTCGATCTGGTAGGCGGGCTCGAACTTCTGACCGCCAGCAGCGTTCGAGAGGAATGTGACATCGCCAGCGAGCTGAGACCGCTTCTTGCGCTCCAGCTCTACGGGCGCGGTCATCGGAGGATTCACAACCTTGTCGAGAGCCGTGAGCTTGCGACGCTCCAGCTGCTGCAAGGCGCGGATGTCGCCGAGAGCGTCCATGCCTGGGCTGTTCCCGTAGGTGTCCTCTGCTGTGAGATCCCACCGAGGGACCATCGCAGGGAACTCGTTGAAGCCGACGGCCTCGAACAGCGGCTCACCATCTTCGGTCCCGGAGTCGTACTCAAGCCACACGCTGCGGTACTTCTTCCCGGCCCTTCCAAACTGCGAGGCGTCATAGGTCTCGTTGGGCTCGATGCAGTGCAGAATGCGGACGTAAGCGTCGATCTCGTTGTTCTCCCACTTCGCCTTGAGACCAACGCTCGCGTTGTCGAACCCGAACTCTTCAGCGATCTGGCCGACGGTCATCCACTTCTCGTGGTAGATCGTGTCGACCGACAGTCTGTGATCGTTCTGTACCACGTACGACCCGATGGGGTAGCTGTAGCCGCGGATCACATCGCGATCGTCTTCCTCGACGCACTGGGCGGCGATGCCGAATGCTGCGAGATCTCGGTAGGTCAGCTGCAGGATCGAGTAGATATTCGAGCGCGCGAACACGCTCCGCATCAGGACTTCAACCGCTCGCAGCCAGCCGCGAATGGACTCGACGTTCATCAGCTCCGGGTACGGAGTCGTGAGTCGGAACCACGGGCGAGCTGGCGAGCTGATGCCGCTCATCATCCCCGAGCTGAGGATGCGAAGAGCCTGGGATGCGGTCGAGTTGATGATCTTCTGATTGACCTTGCCACCGAAGTTGCGCTTTCCGCTGTCGTAGAGCAGGCGCATGCGTCGAGCCAGAATGTGCTCACCGATGTCACGCCAGTGCGGCACCCAGGTGCTGCGATCGTTCACGAGTCGGTTGTACCGATCCATGAACGCTCGCTTCGAGGTGCGCCGCTTCTCCTTCGCGATCAGGAGCTTCTCTCGTACGCCAGCGTTGTACACGTCAGTACCCGGCAGCCGGGGCCAACGAGGGCGGCGCTGCGAGAGGCTTCGACAGGATCGTGGACTGACGCCCGGTCGCCTGCATCGCCTTCTGCTTCTGGCGCTGACGTGCGAACAGGACCGTAGGGTCCAAGAGGTTCGGGCCTGGAGGCGGCGTCGCCTGCTGCTTCGGCATCTTCGGTGCGCCCATTAGTCGTCCCTCCAAGGGTGTTCGTCGTTGAGATCGTTGAGGCACTTGTCGGACGGAATGCTCGACGCGAGGTTGGTTGATGCCACGATGTACTCGGAGAACGTCAACGCCAGTGCGTCAGCGCGATCAGGAGACGGCAAGCCCTCGGCCAGCATCTTGTCCTTCGACACGAGCGCGAGCTGTAGGGTCTTTGAATTCCAGATGTAATCGCGCGAGACCAGCTGCTGCTCTAGCTCTGGGTCGTCTGGGATCGCACCGATCTCCAGCCAGTCGCGCATGCGGCCCCAACACTCGGCGGCCTTGTTCACGTAGGCCGACTGGTCTGACGCCTTCGCTCCGTTCAGGATCTCTCGCGTTGGATACCCGGAGTGCGACAGGATGTCGATGATCGGACCACCGAGCCCGCCGCCATCGCAGAACAGCGTATGAACGCGCAGGCCAGCCTTCCGCATGTCCTCGATGACCATCGAGATTTTGCTCGCGAGAACGACGCTGTCGCGCTCGCGCCACATCCACCACTTGACCCCACGGGCATCGCGACCGCACCGGAACGCAAGAACGGTCTCGCACGCACCTGAGCGAGCGAAGTCAAGGCCTGCGACGATCGGTTGATTGTGATCGAAGACGACAGCGCGCTTCCGAGCCACCGCGACATGAGCCTGAGAAATCAGCTGGTAGTCGGCCTGGAGCGGGAACTCTCCGCGGACACGCACACGAACGATGTCGCTGTCCTCGCCGTAGTCCTCGACCAGCTTGTCAATCTGCTGCTTGTTCGTTCCCTCGACCTTGCGAGAGTCGATGTGTCGCGTTGTCCAGCGGTGGCGCAGTCGACCGAAACAATCGGCGAAGCGCCCGGTCTGACGGGTCGGGTTGCCTGGAGCGAACCAGATGATCTCTGTGTTGTCGTCGGTGAGAACACCCTCGGTCACTTCCCAGATCTTGTCGTGAATCGCGGACGACTCGTCGAAGATGATCAGGATGCGCTTGTGCTCGTTGTGCAGGCCAGCGAACGCCTCGGTGTTGTTCTCCGACCACGGGATGATGTCGATGCGCCAGTTGTCCTCGTGCCCCTTCGAGCGCGAGCACATGCGCGTCGCCGTCAGCTCGAACCAGTGCCCATTGATCGCGAGCCTGTGCCACTTCGCAACCTCAGGCCAGGTCTTCGTGCGTAGCTGCGTGTCGGTGTTCGCCGTGACGATGCCGCGCGTGTCTTCGTGCGTCGACATCGCCCACATGATCAGCATCGCGACGAGAGCTGACTTTCCGACGCCGTGACCAGAGGCTACGGCCTCTTGGACCGCGTCCCACACACCGATCTCCGCGTTCGCCCTCAGCTTCGCGCCGATCTCTTCGAGCACCTCGCGCTGCCACTGCCTCGGCCCGGAGTGCGCCGACAGCTCGCCGCGTCCCCAAGGGAATGCGTACTCGACGTACCCGAGCGGGTCGTGCTGAAAGCGGTCGATGTCGAGGATGAGGGTCTCCTCGCTCGACAGGCGCTCAGCTGCCTGAGCCACGTCGCTCCCTCGCCTGCTTGATGCGCTCGGCCAGGTTGTCGATCACGTTCAGCTCGGTCTTCTGCGGGATCGCACCGCAGATCTCCTCGCGGACGTAACGGGCCGCGCTCAGCCGCGACATCGTGTCGTGAACCACGGAGCCGTCCATGACGGCGATCACGGTCCCGAGAGCCCGGTCGGCGACCTCGATGACCTCGGCGGGGAGATCCTTGGGCACCCGATGCCTCAGGGACTTGATGGCTGCCACGGAGCCGAGCGTTAGGGCGTTGTCCGACCCCTGGGGTCTCCCAGGGCCAGCGTGACGATCCTGGCGGAGTTTACGAGGCCGCACATCTGCGCCACGCTGCTTCACACATACTCGCTTTTGGGAAAACCTATAGGTCCCATGCGCCGAGGGTAGACCTACAGCCAAAAACTGTCAACCAGAACAAGCACCTATTCGACTTCGTGATTCCACATATGCGCGTTCTGCGATGACACATATGTGTTTTTGATGGATCGCATTGGTGTGGTTTATGGCTGGGGAAAGCGTTGGGGACCTGGGCCCATGGCGAACCCAGGCCCCCTTCGCCCGTCACCTGCGGTGGAGGCCCCAGTTGACGGCTTTACTCTACCTCACGCGATGTCTACGGGGCGAAAACAAGACCCCCGTTCTCTCTAGACGGGTTGCGTAGAACACCACCCCGCGCCATCGCCCTTTCAAGCGCAGCATTTCCCCGACGAGGAGCTTCGCCTTTCGAGTCGATACGGCGCACACTCCACGGAGCCTGATCCTGATCGTACGCAAGCGGTAGTCTGCCCACGGAGCTGGCCCATCGCCAGCGAGCAGGAGCTAGTCCCCACATAGACGACTCTTCCCTTGCAGGCCAGGACGTACACACCGTGAGTCGATCTTGGCTGAAGACGCCTCCCCGTGTAGTGAGCGGCAAGACAGACCTGCCTGCCGGTCCTGATTCCGCCCCTAGCCCCCAGATGCTTCCAGGTGACGTAGTGGCGGCGCTCGCCTTCTCCGATGTGAACACCAAACTCACTGCGATGGAGCATGTGCGCTGGAAGGGATGCAAGTCCACGCGCGCTCACGCCTGCACCTCCACTCCGAGCGCGCCACAGATCGCCTTGATCGTCTCGCGCTTTCCTCCGACAGTCCCGCGCTCTACGCGCTCGATCGTGTTGATGTGAATCTCCGACAGCTCCGACAGCTCGCGTCGACTCAGCCCCTTCGATTCTCGAACGACGCGGATCAAGTTGCCGATCCGGTAGCGCCTCCTCCGTTCCGTTGCCACGCGATTCATAGAGACCTCAGCTTCACCGTGTTGTTCTTCGCCGAGTCGGCGAACGAGAATCCCTTCGAGTCTTCCTTCGACCACGACGCTCTCAGGTGCTGGCCTCCGATGCATCCACAAGGCGATGCGAACATCCCGAGGCTCTTCCCGTCCTTGTCGTGCCGCTCGCGGATGATCACTTCGACATCGCGGCATTCGAGACATGCGTAGGTGCGATCGTCCTTGTCGTAAGCCTTCGGCCTTTCTGGAACGCTGCACATCGATCGCAGCTCGACTGGCTTCGGAAAGAAGTCGCACTCCTCGATCGCCTTCTGAAACGCACGGTCAATCGCTTCGAGCGAGTAGGGCTTCAACGCGAGGAAGTAGGAGTCAGCGATCCCGGCTTCGAGTGGGCGCTGGAACACGTCTGCAAGCCGCGTGATCCTCCGGTTGAACGCTGCCTTGTCCGTGGCCTCCATGTCAGTCCTCCGTGATCCCGAGCCTGCGTCGGTTGCCCTCTCCCAACGTCTCGTATCGCTGCCTTGGGGTAGTGCCTGTTCCGCCGCCTCTATCCGTGGCCCGGTTCAGCCAGTTCACCAGGAACCGGTTCATGCCACGCTCGGTCTTCTTGAGATTCGATGCAGAGACCCAAGCGAGAGCCTTCTTGCACTCAGCCATCACGTCGACCCCGGAGTAGAGCTTGGCCCACTCGTCGATCTGTTCCTGTTCGAGCGGCCAAGTCTTCCGCGGGCCTAATATCGGGTACCAGAGAGCCCCGTTGATCACTTTGGCGCTAGGAGACGAAGCTAACGTAGTTACTCCATTCCCTTCCCTTCCCTTCCCCTTCCCAGACCAGAGCGGCTCAACTGGTGCTCGCACCGTGCTAGCACTATGCTCGCCCGGTGCTGGCAGGGTGCTGGCCTTCTCTTTTACGTGTGGGATCTGGTGCTTGTTGAAGTTCACGATTTGGATGTATGCCTCGCCATCTATTGTGTAGAGCTGTATGAGTTTGGCGTCGCTCATCAGTGACAGCATTTTGCTGAAATCTATAGGCTGATCGGGGAACAGCGACAGCTTGAGATCTCGCGCTCGACAGACGAGACGACCGTCCCGGTCGGCGTGGCACCACAGACCTATGAACGCCAGTCGCGCCTCGAACGGCAGACCGATGATCGTGGCGTCCGTGAAGAAGCTCGGCTTGATCGTCCTGATTCTCAATGGACCGTCCCCAGGGCTGACAGCCGAGTCTCTCGTATCCAGCGATTGAAGGCGACCGCTCCTATGTGGTCGCAGTTGGTCGCTACGAGGGCTTCTACGACCTGACTCCTTTCCATCAGCTCCACGCACGGTAAGCAGATCGGTATCGATAGGCGAACACCGAAGGCGTCATTCCACACGAGGAATGGACAGTAGGCGTCCCCGGCTTCCATCGACTTCGCGCAGCACCCGCAGCTCGGGACCAAGCCTAGGTCTTCGTAGCCGGTAGTGATCTTCTCAACGTCCTCAGGGCTGTCAATCGGAACCCTCTTTGCCACTTATCCCTCCACGTCGTTCGTAACACTCGGGCTCGTGCCTCCAGTAGCAGCGCCAGCACAGGATCTTGTTGCAGTTGAAGCAGGCGTGAACGATCGCGCCCTTGCCGCGCTCCACGCCGCACTTGGTGCAGTTGGTTGACTCTAGGAACATCGATTCGATCGGCCTCAGCTTGTCAGCCGGTAGAGTCCAGCATGGCCGCTCGGAGTCGAGGTCTCTTCCTCGACCACGGCGCTTCACTTCGCCATACGTCTCCCATCCGAGAATCGTGCATTGCGCTTTCGGCTCGACCAGGACAAGAACACACGGAAGATCGTCCCGGTCTTTCCGCCGCGCCAAGAGTCCAAGCCCTCTTCGCGACACCGACCTCACCTCTAGCGCGCGACCAACGTCTGGAACACCGTCAGAGCCCCGCCCGCACCCTGTCCAGCAGAGATTCGTGACGCGGGATACGGCGATCTCAGCCATCGCCGCCATGTAGTGTTGCAAGAGGCGATCAGATTCGCTTGCCGACTCTCCTCCCGGCAAGTTGGTCTGTCCCGCGTTAAATCGGTTTCGCCTTCGAGCCACGACAGCAGCGCACGCGGCTTCGTCATCCGTGAGCGTGTAGACGTGGTTAATCACTCGGTCACCTTCAGCTCCAGAGCTGGAGACGGGTCTGTCTTCGCCCGCTCCCGAAGATAGTCGCGCCTCTGCTTCGCGCGCTCGTCATCGATAGCTCCGGGGCATCGATGCTTCGATCCGTCGCAATTCAGTGGGACGTGATCCCCTTCGATGGTTGCCTGAACTTCGATGAACGCGAAGCAGTGCCTGCACATCGGCCGCTTCTTCCCGTCGCCCCTAGTAGCCATCGCCGTCTCCCCCGGCAATCCGGTGTCTCTCGCCGTGGCGGTGGTGGCCGTGAATCACTCCGACGGCGCTGCACCGGCTGCAAAACTCGGCCCTCTCTATGCGACCGGAGGCCACCGCCCGGTTGAATAGCGATCGACACCTATCCTTTTTCGTCGTCCTATTTGTTTTCGGGTGCGCCCTTTGCCACGCCGTCGCGAGGTCAATCCTTCTCCTCTTGTTCGCCTGGTAGTTCTTCCTGCCAATCTCTCGTAAGCGAGCCTGATTCTTCACATACCAGCGTCGACACGCATCCCTCGCGCCCTGAGGATTTCTGGCTCGAAGTTGGCGACGTGAGGTAGCCTTGCACCTCAAGCACCTCGACGACTTCCGGTCCCTAGGCCCGCCGCAACTGGTACACCCGGCGACGGCGTGGTCCGTTTTAGGTCGGCCTACCCTAGCCACTTCCGCGTGCCCCGTTCTTGACTCCAGATAGATAGGCAGAAAGCCAGCGCAGTGCGGTCCCGTTACCAACGTCCTTCCTGGTAACGCGAAGGACGTTCCAGCCGAGGGCAAATGCCTCCCCGTAGTTTTCGATATCGCCTACGAACCCTCCGGTGAATTGGTGTCTGCCACCGAGGCCCTCGATCTCCAGCGCGACGCGGAGATCTGGGAAGCCGAGATCGAATCTCCATTTCCTCTTTTGATGGAAGCGAAGCTCCGGTATCACAGAAACCCCGAGCGCGCGAATGTCCTTCACCAGCTCGTAAAACTCGAGCCTCTGCTTGCAGATTTGGGCTGGCGTCTGTTTCACCGTCGATTCCTGAATACGTCCTTGATGGCCCTGTCGACCAGGACTCGCATCGCGAGAGCTGTCCCCACTATGCTTCCGATCACCACAAGAATGAACTCCCACAACTTCATGCGTGCCTCCTCCGCGCCACTCATCGTTCACGCTCCTTGATGAAGGCGTCGAGAAACTTAACGAACAGTGTTGGCGTGGCGGGGTCTTCTAGAAACATTGCGCGCATCGTCTTCGCCAACGCCAAGCAGTCGGGGCAGGAAGCGCGTTTAGGTTGTGGTTTTGGACGGCCGCCATTGCAGGTCATACAACGTGGGTCACAGTCATTCTCGGTGTAACCGCCACAGACTGGACAGCCACCAATTCGCATATCACTCACTCCCCACCTCCCCTCAACCCGCCCGCATCCACCACCCCCGCAAAGATGGCGTAGCGCGTCACCCCGGCCGTGTCGTGCAGGTCGAGTTTGGCCATCATGTGCTGCCGGTGCTTCTCGATGGTAGAGACGCTGACGGCGAACTCTGCGGCCATCTGCTTATTCGCGTAACCGTTCGCGACTAACTGAAGAACCTCGGCTTCTCGTGGGGTCAGGCAACCGCAGCGCCTTCTCGGCGGCTTTCAATGTCGCGCGCATTCGGCGAAGACAGATGCGGCAGAATCCGAATGGTTGCCGCAATCGATCCGACACAACAAACGCCTCACCGCGATAGACCGTGCAGCACGAGCAGCCGATCTTGTCGCCCTCGATGTCGTGCGAGATGTGAAACTCAAACGGCTGCGTGCTACTCATCGTCGCCTCGGGCTGCGGCGGCACACAGCGCCTCCATCTTGGTGAGCACCGACAGTGCGTGTAACCACTTGCGCTCGTCGACGAGGCCCCCGCGCTCCCACGCGGCGTTCTTCGCTGCCGTGTATTCGATTGCGAGCCGAACGATCTCTGCTTCTCGGCTAGTCATCGCGCTTTCCTTTCGCAATGCGGTTGAGAATGCGGACTGCGGCATCACACGCGCGTTGGTGTGCTGTGTCGTATCTGCCGATGTGGTCTTCGTCGTCGTCCGGAAGATTTGAAGGCCATACATTCTCTGCTTCCAACTGGTAGCTTCCCCACGAGCCCGCCTTCGCCACAATCCTCTCGTCCCGCTCACGGGCACTCTCGCGCTTGCGTGGGGTCATGGCGCGTCTCCCAAGTCCTCGACCCACACGCGAACGCGGTGGCCG
>Ga0137422_1000021_pt1 | contig 48984 bp, 91 predicted proteins | sample EasRivERMZT551_2_FD_102330 | JGI IMG/M metagenome (GOLD analysis project Ga0137422, IMG submission 102330) | Soil microbial communities from meander-bound floodplain in the East River, Colorado, USA - East River MetaG ERMZT551_2 | ecosystem: Environmental > Terrestrial > Soil > Floodplain ... | reverse complement strand
TGACGATCCTGACCGCGACGATGCCGGTGCTCGAGGCCGTGTTCGCGGTCCTTCAGGACGCGACACTACAGGCGGCGATTGGCGGCCGGCTGTACGACGACATTCCGCAGAACACGCCGCGCCCTGTCGTGCTCATCGAGATCATGAGCGAGGTCGACAAGCGCGGCCTGGGGACGGGCGGATTACCAGAGCTCGACGTGCGAACGCACGTGTTCAGCGATCAGGGGTCCATGTCCGAGGCGCATGGCATCAACCTGCAGATTGTGGCGTTGCTCAAAGACGCCGGCCTCGTGCTCACCGATACGGGCTACTCGCATGCGGGCCGGATCGTCTATCGAGAGACGATCACGCTCCGCGATGAACTGCTTCACGACGTCAAGGTTCACGAGGTCGTGTCGATCTTCACGATCTGGGTGGAACAGGACAACCACGACGCCGTGCCATTCGTTGATCCGGACTGGATCCAATGAGCCTGACGCCGCCGCTGTTCACGAGCATCTATGCGGACGGGCCAGACGCGACGAAGTTTCGCCCGTCTGACCTGAACCGGATCACGGGCCTACTGACGGCCATGTTCGGCACGTCAAATCCAACAGGCGCACTACTGTTTCGGGACAGCGGAGCGGCGAATGGATTCTCGTGGGTGGAGCCGGTGGCGGCAGGGTCGTACATGCGGTCGGCTGGGGCAGCTGCGGCGCCGGCTTGGTCGACGCTGACGCTCCCCGATAGTGCGACGGCTGGAGATCTGATGGTCGCCACCGGGGCGAACGCGATTGGATCGTTGGCGACTGGCGCGGCCTTGACGGTGCTCGTGGGTGGTTCGACGCCGGCCTGGACTGCGACGCCGACGTTGACGAGTGTGGGGTTCTCTGGCGGGTCGGTGCTGGAGGGATCCACCGCGAATATGATCGACCAGCGAAACGGTACGACCGCGCAGATGTTTCGACCCTACAACACGTTCACGAATTCCACCAACTACGAGCGCGCGATCTTCGGGTACTCCGGTAACCAACTCTACATCGGCACGCAAAAGGGCGGAACAGGAGCGGCGCGCCCCATCTTTATCGGCACGAACGTCACGGGCGTGCCAGATGCGGCGGTGTCCATTTCGGGCACGGTGCTGGACTTTTACCCGGCGAACCTCGCCTCGTGGCGGATGAGCGGGACGGGTCATTTCGTCAACCAGACGGACAACACCTACGACGTCGGACAGACCAACGCGAACCGTCCCCGTCACGGACACTTCGCGGGCTACCTCGCGATTGGCGACGGTATCGACGCACCAGGTGCCGGCACAGGGGAAGCGCGGATTTACGTCGATACCGCCGATGGCGATCTCAAGGTCGTCTATGCGGACGGGGTCGTGAAGACGATCACGGTTGATTCATAAACGGCCACGGAAGAAGGGGAAGACCAATGGCAAACGACGCATTCACCCAGCAGGCGCTTGCGGATGACGGTCGGTTTCGGCAGCGCGTCAAGGCGGCACTCGCGAAGGTCGCGTGGCAGGTCCTCAACGAGTCGGGCGCCACGCAGGACCACGCGGTCAGGGCGGCCTACGCCAGGACGGTGATCGCCAACGTGGATGGCGCCGCGTTGCAGGTGGCGCCGTGGCTGGTCATGCGGACCAGCGTGGTCGCGTTTACCACGTCGTACGACTTCCAGCAGGGCGCGGTCGTGACGGCCTCTGGCGATGCGGACATCGAGGCGCAGCTCGCCGCGGATTGGTCACTGCTCGCAGGGGTCTGATGAACAAGACCCGTTGTGAAGAAGTGATCGTGCAACTCGTCGTCCGGACCTACGACGACGCTGGCCGGCCCATTCGTGAGCAAGTCTCTCAGCCGGCGAAGGTGTTCCGGAACGCCGAGACACGGGACTTCTGGGCGTCCGTCGACAAAGCTGTTGCGTCGATGGAGAAGGCCCAGGCCGCGCCTGACGTGCCCACGCCGGTAAAGGGGAAAGGCAAACGTTGATGCCTGACGAGACCCAGGACGCGGCCTCCGCTATCGTGACGCCACAGGGGAAGCCCGCGCGTCTGCCGCGCACGGCGAACTGTCCACGGTGTGGTGCCGGACCCGATCGACGGGTGCGGTCTGGTATGGGTGCGCTCGTTGACGTGACGTGTGAACGCTGTGCGTTCGAGTACGAGAAGGAACGTGGGCGATGAGCAAATCACGCCTTCGCGCGACGCTTGGCCCATGTTCTGCGCGACGCTTCGGAGAGCTTCCGGCGTGTCTCTGCACTGCACTCGTCGTCTGGCTGATGCAGTTTGCGATGCTCGCTGCGAGTCAAGGCGATCAAGTTCTCAGGACGGTTGTCGTCTCGAATCCCATTGATGTGATGCCCGCATTCGTTCGGCAACAAAAAGCGACCGAGCGCCGTCTCAAGCACGACTCTGTGCTCGGCAATATAGCCCCGCATAGTTTTCGTCTTTATGGCGCCTGGATGTTCTGGGTAGTAGACGTAGACGTAGCCAAGTGCGCTCTTTCGTCTGCCGATGAAGAGTTTATTGTCAGGGCCTGTAGGCATCGGCTTATGTCCAGGCACGAAGAGAGTCGGCAGGCCGACATAGAAACCACGCGGGACCGATGTATACGTGGAGATTGGCGTGGCTTGGCCACACCCGCAGAGGCACACGCCGGAATGGACACACGTAGGCGCGGCGCGTTGCCGCATTTTCGCAGCCAGCGAGTTCTGTCTTGCGATTGGCGTTCTGAACTGATGGCCAGGAATGAAGCGCAGTGGAGCTCCATGCTTGACCTCTCTGGAGAAAGATCTGCCACACCCGCACTCGCAAATAGTCGGCGTGCCGAGTTCGCGGTACGGCGGTGCATCTCTTTTCTTCCCGCGTCCGTTGTGTCCGTGGATGTAGAGCCGAGGGTAGCCCTTGAAGCGATTCGCGCCCGGGCCGTTCGATTTGGAAATGGCTGCCTTCTGGCCGCATCCACAGAGACAAAAGCCGTGAGTGGGATAACTCGCAGGCGGTGGCGTAATAGCTTTCGGCATGATGTAACCATCGTAGCCGATAACAAGATAGGAACTGTGCCACTTGTCAAAATATTCTAGCACGTCCTTTGCGTTGCTTGTCGACGGCAACGACCTGACGCCACTCCTCATGGAGACCGTCAGCCGGTCGAATGAGATCGTGACCGACCAATCCAACCCGCTCGGCTCCGGCGCGGAAGGACACGATCCTGTTGGGGTCACGAAAGGCATGCTGGCGGTCGGCGGGGGCTACTTCGACGAGGCAGTCGATCTGCTGCATGCGGGCATCGCGGATAGCGGATTGTCGGACACCGTCGGCGCCACGCCGCGCGTAGTCTGCGTATTCAACGAGGGCCACACGATCGGCAACCACTTCACCGGTTACGAGGGCACCTACTCCCAGAAGTACGACGTACTCAGCAGCAACGGGAAGCTGACGAAATCGAACGTCGGGTATCAGGTCACCGGACAGGTCGACGAAGGACAAATCGTCCAGGCCCTGGCCGCACAGACGATCGACTGGGACACGAAGGCCACGCCGGTGGATTACGCGGACGATCCGGCGGCACTCCGGGTGCCCATCACGGGCGCCAGCGTGGAAGCGGCGGCGATCAGCATCATCACGACACCAGACGATCACCATCTTGTGACGGGTGACGTCGTGGCGATCTTCGAGATGGCCGGCGGGATCACGCCAGACATCAACGACACGGCGGCGGCACAAGCCTGGACAGGCATCGGTCACACCGTGACCGTCATCAACGCGACGTCGTTCTCGATTCCCGTGGACGTGACGAACGATGGCACGGGCGGGTACTTGATCCGCGTCTCGTGGGCCGGCGGGGGCTACGGCCATATGCAGCTCACGGCGCGGTCAGGTGTGACGGCGAACGTCGGCAAGGTCGTGCATTCCGTCGACGGAGTGACCTGGGCCGACCTGATCACGTTCACGGATACCGCCTCGGGCGCGCACGTCGCTGAGCGCAAAGCAACCGCGGCTGTGACCACGATTGTTCGGAGATATTTAGCATGGGTCGGCGACTTGACGACCGCGGGATCGATCACGGTGTTCGGTGGGTTTGCGAGAGGCGGCGCGTAGGTGGATGACGACCGGCTGGCTGGTGCGTTGGCGTCAGCCGCCGAGACGGAGCGGGCGATCAAGTTCCTTCTGGATACCGAAGAGAGTCCGTCAGAGCTCGCCAGCGGGTGGACGGCGTATCGATACGTGGTTGGATTACGGAAGGCGCTCGATTCGTGGGTGGAGATGCGGAAGGCCCGTCAGGCGCAACAGGGCGTCACGCACGCAGACGATAACCGCCCGCGATAAGCGGGCACGAAGGCGGGAACGCACATGGCAAAAGATAGCTCCGTTTCTTTCACGTTTTCGATCGAAGACTCGCCTGGGGGGACGGCGCGGACCATCTCGCCTGCGCCGGAGTCCATCAGCGGCATGGCGATCGAGTCAATCACCGAGCAGTCCAATCCGTTCGGATCAACGGCCGAAGGACACACGCCGGTCGGTATGACCAAGAGCCCGGACCTGGTGTTCTCGGTGCTCTATGAAACAGCCGCAACGGTTGGGTCATGGACCGTGCTGAAACAGGTCGCGGGTGACAAGGCGGTCGGGAGTGCGGGTCGACTGGTCTCCGCGGTGGTCGCGACGGGGGCGACATGGTCAGGGCACTACCACTTGATCAAGACCGAACCCGTCGTCGTCAACGAGAAACTGACGCGGCTGTCGGTCGTGTTGCGGCCGGCGCAGGGCGCCAGCGGCTTCGACGGCGCGTGGAGTTAATCGTCAGTAGGTGAAACACGAGACGGACCGGCCGTGGCATGGGGTCACGGCCCACCCGTTCTCCTCTTTCAGAGGGTTCCATGAGTTCACGTCGCAGCAAAAAGACCATCACGATCCCGTTCGATCCGAGACCTGACGGCACCCCACACGAAGTCACGATCCAGAAGCTCGCGGGCCGCCATCTCCGCAAGGCCGACGAAGAGCGCGACTTCGCCCTGAACGAGTACGTCGACAAGATGGGGGGCGATGCCTACCGGGAGCGTGTCGCCGCGCAGCACGCCAAACTGGCGGCCGAACGGAAGGCCTCTGGCGAGCCGGCCGTGATCGGCGATCCCGTTCATGCGTTCGATCAACTCACCCTCGTGAAGTCCGGCGCTACGGCCTGGACGTTCGTCGATCTCGAAGACGGCACGCCGATCCCTGTGACCGATGCCGAAGTCGACGAGCTCGATGCCGAGCGTCTGGAATTCATCGCGCGCGAAGTCCTGCGGTTCACCAAGCCGGCACTGTTTCTCGACTTTGACAAGCGGGAGGACGCAAAAAAAAAGACTGAAAGCGATTCACCGATCGCTTGACGGCGACGAGGACGCGCCGTATCCAGACATGTTGCGGATGGCCGATCTCTGTGAGCACTTTCCAGGGCGCCTGCCGTCTGAGATTCAGGTCGAGATGGACAGACAACCCATCGGGTATCTCGAGGAAATGCTCGAAGCGAAGTGCTACAAGCAGGCGTACCAGATGACGGAGGCGGCGGACACGGCGGAAGCGAGAGCGCGACTGCCGAAGACGCCGTTCTTCGCGCTCGTGAGTGACATCGACTTCGCGCTCGCTGAGGAAGAGCGACAGAAAAGGAAACAGAACCTCTGATGGCCGGCCCCATGTTCTCCGCCTCCGTCGACTCCCAAGCGCTGATCGCGTTGTTCGATCGCCTTGCGCAGTCGGCGGACTTTGTGTGCCGTGCCGCGGCGCGTGAGACGGCAGAGCGGATCGTCGCTGAGGCGAAGAACCGAGCCAAACGGCGTACGGGTGAGACGGCGTCAGAGATCCACTACGAACTCAGCCGAGACGGCCAGGGCTACGTCGTGCTCGGGTACCGCACGGGGATCGGAGAGGACCCGATCGACAAGTACTTGGAATGGGGCACCGTCCACATGTACGCGAGGCCTTTCTTTTTCAGTTCGGCTAGGCTCGAACAAGAACCACACATGCGGCGGCTGACGGACGCGATCGTCCAGTGGCTTGAAGACGTGGGCAGGTAGATGGCTCAACCCCAACTTGCCGTCAAGATCGTCTCCAATACGGCGGAGCTGATCGCGAACCTCAACGCGGGGAAGGGCGCGATCGAGTCGTACGGACCGTCGATTGCGAAGATGCAGGAGACGTGGGCGCGCAACGGCGCGCTCGTCGTCGAAAAGGCGGCCACGATCACGGCGGCCATGAAGGACGTCAGCGTGTCGACGCTGACCGTTGCCGATGCCGCGAAGAATCTCAAGCAGTTGGATGCTGGGTTGGCGCAACTCAAACAGACAGGCCAACCGATCCCTCCGTTGATGCAGCAGACCGCGGACAAGTTGCGGGCCGTAGACGATGCCGCTAAAGGCGGCGTAGGGAGCAGCGCGAACCTACTGGGCACGCTGACGAAGATCGGCGCCGCCGTCGGCATCGCGTTCTCTGCGCAGGCCGTTGTCGGATTCGTCGGCCGCGTGATTGACTCCGCGAGCCACGTGCAAGACCTGGCGGCGCAGCTCAAGGTGTCCACGGATGCCGTGCAACGGTGGGACTACGCCATTAAATTAAGCGGCGGTACGATCGACGACGTCGAACGGGCGCTGTCGTTCATGAATAAGTCGCTCGGCGCCGGCGAGAATTCAACGCGCGAAGCGCTTGCGGACGCCGGCCTGGAGTTCTCCAAGATCCGCGCGATGAAGCCGGAGGAAGCCTTCGAAGTCACTGTCACGGCCGTGTCGAAGATGACCGACGCCATGAAGCAGGCGGAGGTCCAGCAAGAACTGTTCGGTAAGGGCGGCAAGGCCATGCTCGCGGCGATGGCCGAAGGGTTCGTCGAGACGGGCCGGTCCGCCGACGTGATGTCGGCCGAAACGATTCGGCGTCTTGATGATGCCGGCGATGCGTGGACCAAGCTCGGGAACAAGGTCACGATCATCTCCGGCGAAATGATCGCCAGCGTCTCGAAGATGTTGACGGCATGGAACTCGCCTGAGGAAAAGGAGTACGCCGCGCGGTTCTTCGCCGCGCTCCATCTCGACACGAAGCAGGCCTCGGAGGACCTGCAGGACCTAGGTCGGTGGGCCGAGGCCGCCGTCGGCAGTCTCGGCAAGCTGCCGAAGGTTGGGGCCGATCCGCGTGCGGTCGGCGCCGGCGTAGTCATGCCCAAGTTCGACGTGGCGGCGTTGTTGGCCGAGGGCGACGCCCTCGACAAGAAACGCGAGGCGATGAACAAAGCCACCGAAGCGGCGAAAAGGCACGCGGACGCGATCGACGCCCTGTTCAAGAAGTACTCGGGAGCGAACGCGACCGCGGCGATGAAAGACCTGGATGTCGTGTTCAGGCGGTTGGCGTCCAGCGGACAACTCACCAGAGATCAGATCGACGCCATCGTCAAGGAAGCCATCAAGCTCCAAGGTGAAGGCGCGACGCTCACCGACCGCCTGTACGAGATGGCACGCGTGACGAACGCGCTGCACCCAAGCTTGAAGTTGACCGCGCTCAACCTGAAGGACATCGGCACCGAGGTGGCGGTCAACGCGTCGCACGTGGATGCGTACGTCAAGGCCGTGGCTCAACTGGGCGCGATGTCGAAGACGATCACGGTCGGCTCCCTGACGTTCGGTGGGAACAAGGACATCGACATCGGGAAGCCGATCATCCCGAAGGCGCCGCGGCAATCTATTTGGGAGGGCATGTTCGGGACGTCCGCGGAGATGGGTCAGTATCTCGCGCAGACGATCACGGGGGCGTTCCAGGGCGGCGGCGACGCCCTCAAGTCCGGGATCAGTGCGATCGGGTCGATGGCGATGGGGAACCTTGGGAAGTCGCTCGTCGGCACGGTGGACAAGGCGGGGCCGCTGTTCAATAGCGCGTTGGGGAAGGTGTTCGCTGGCGCGCTGCCGATCATCGGCTCGCTGATCGGTCCGCTCGCTGGCGCCATCTGGAACAAGTTGTTCGGCACGGCCGGGCGGGATGCCGTGAAGGACTTCGCAGCGACGTTCACGGGCGGGTTCGATGGTCCGGACGGGTTGCACGAGGCGCTGAACGCGCTCGGCGCTGAAGGGGAACGGCTCTGGATCAAGTTGACCCAAGGGACCGGCCGCAACAACCCGGCCCAGGCCAAGGCCACGATCGAGGAGATCACGGCGGCCCTCGCGAAACAGAAAGAGAAGACCGCCGAGGTCGCCGCCGCCGCTGCCGAGTCGTCCGCCGCGCAGCAAGCCGCGCTCGACGCGATCTCTGAGAAGTACTCCGGCGCGATCTCGAAGCTCGAAAGCGAATACAGGTCGCTGTCTGATTCCGTCTCGAAGGAAGCGGCCGAGGAGTTCATGGGGATTGTGGAGACCCAAGAACGGGCGCGCATGGAACAGATCGAAGCCGAGAAGGCCGCGCAGATCATCATGCGCGACGCCGAGATCGCGGCGAAGCAAGAGACCTTCGACCAGGTGCTCGCTGCCGGGACGGACACCTACAACGAGTTGCGGCGGATCTTCGGGCAGGGGCTCGACATCCCGACACGGTACGGGGTGCCTGGCTTCCAGACCGGGAGCGGCTACGGGTACGTCCCGTCCGGCGTGCCGACGTCCAGCCGAGACAGTGGGTACAGCGGCGGCGCGTCATCCAGCCGCGCGAGCACGTCCGGTGCCGGCGACACGCAGGTCACGGTTGTAATGCCGGACGGTGACGTCCTTCTCAAGGCAGTCGTGAAAGCCAAAGACCGTAGGGGCTGGTAGGTGGCTGTCTACGTGTTTCGCGTTAACGCAAGCGCCAAATCCCTCCAGCCAGGGTTCTCGATCCGTGAGGCGCCGAACGGGCGGAACCTGTTCGACGGTTCCATGCTGTCGCTCGATGGATCGTTCCGGCTCGAGGTCGGCGACGACATCGACCTGACAGAAGACGGGACGTTCATCTTCGGCGGGACGATCGACCAGCCAGCAGAGGCGGGGTTCGGCGGGGTCTCCGCGACCGACGCGATCACCTTGCGGGTCTCGGCGGTCGACTACAACGAGATCGCCGATCGTCGACAGGTCGTGCTCGACATCGCGGCCGGGTCTCTGGAAGCCGCGCTCATCGCGCTGGAGCCCTACTACGACGACTACGGGGTCACGCTCGATGCGGCGCAGGCGACAGGCCCGACGCTCCCGGCCCTGTCCTTCGACGGGGAACGCCTGCGCGACGTGCTCGATCAACTCTCGGCGCTGACCGACTACGCGTGGACCTGGAACATCAGCTACGAGAAAGTCCTCGGCATGTACGAGATCGCGGCCACTCCGGCGCCGTTCGACGTGGAAGATGTCGACGTCGCGGACTACGTGGACGGGGACATCACGGTCGAACAACCGACCGCCTCGAACTACGCGAACTACGTCACGGTCCTGGCTGGCGAAGGGACACGGAACATCTATTTCGAGCGCCACGACGGGGACGGCGTCACGCGGTCGTTTGTGCTGGACGTCACGGCGATTGCGCTGATCGGGGCGCTGCGGATCGATGGGGGGGCTGGCGGGTTCCTGGTAGGGGTCTACGGCGTCGACACCATGGAATGGACGTTCGACGCCGCGACGAACGCGATCATTCAGGATCCGGGCTACCCCGTGATCGCGGTGGGGCACTACATCGAGATGAGCTACACGGGACAGTTTCCGCTGTCCGTGTTCGCGGACGGCGGCGCAGCCGCCGCGGACCGTCGCGACAAGACGTACGCCGAGCCCACCGTCTTCATCCGGCTCGTGGCGCAGGGGCTCGCCGATGCCTACCTCGCCCGTGACATGCGCCAACCGCGCACGGTGCGCTACGGCACCTTCGAGACGGGGATCCATCCCGGGCAGACGCAGCTGTTCGACATCACGAAGCGGAACCTGAGCGGTCAGTTCGTGATCACGGACGTGCAGATCCAGAACACCGCGGGGATTCGCGTGCGGCGGAACGTCACGGCCGTGGAAGGCGAGATCCTCCCGGCGTCGATCGGTGAGACGGTCATGGCCTGGGGCGGCTCGAGCACGGGGGCGTCATCCGGAGGCGTCGTCACGGTCGTCTCCAGCGGCGGCGTCGGGGGATCCGGGACCGCCGGCAAGATCGCGAAGTGGGCGACGGGCGCCATCCTGACCGACTCGGTCCTCAGCGAAAGCGGCACGGTCATGACGATCGCTGGGTCGTTGGTGGTGCCCACGATCAGCGGGGCGACGTCCGCCACGGGCGCCTGGACGTTCACGTCCGCGCCGTTCATCTCGACGACGGAGCCGGCGCTGTACCTCAACGAGACCGACCAAGGCGCCGACCTCAAGGCGATCCGGTTCGATCTACAGGGCGGGGTGCTGCAGGTCCAGACGCTCACGGATGCGTTCGCCGTACTGGCGACGATCCTCACGCTCTCGCGCGCGGGGGCGCTGGCGGTATCGAGTGGGATCACGGCCGGATCGGGTGCGGTCGGGATCATCGACTCCACCGGGAAGATCCCGGCGATCAGCTCGACGTACTTCGCCTCGCTGTCGGGCGTCAATCTCACCGGGGTGGATCTGCTCGGCGCAGTGAACACGCACACGGCCGCCGGGGTCCACACCTGGAGCGGCGCGAGCGCGACGACGAATCGGCTGTTCGTCGAGAACACGACCTCCGGGCCGACGGCGGCGGCCTCGATGCGGGCCACGGCCGGGACGACGGGCGCGTTCCTGATCGCCTACTCGCAGGGTTGGACGACGGCCGGATCGGCGGTCCAAGCGGCTGGAGAGGTCATCGCCACCGGGGCCGGGGGCGTGTCGATCACCGCCTCGCATGCGTCCGGCGACGTGCGGGTCTACTCACGGAACACGCTGGCGGCGACGTTCGGCGCGAGCCAGTTGCTCACGTTGACGGGCGCCCTCGCTGTCACCGGGACCGGCACCTTCACGACGCACGTCCTACCGGCGACGAACTACGTCAGCAATCTCGGCGCGACCGCGACGAAGTTCCTGCAGGCGCACATTGCGGAGCTGGTCGTTGAGACGCTGGTGGCGCAGAACACGACCGCGACGATCGGCGGGCGGGTGATCGTGGCGCCGACGAACATCCTGACGGCGGATCTCGCGCCGGCCGGGACGTTGATCACCGTGAAGTACAACAACTTCACGAACGGGGATCGGATCCGTCTGGAAGCCGAAGGCAAGCTCGAATGGATGGCGGTGGCGTCGGTGGCTGGTGGATCGGCGGGGGCCTACACCTACACCGTCACGAGAAATCTCGACGGGTCCGGGGCGGACCAGTGGTACGCGGGCGATGCGGCCGTCGACACCGTCAACGGCTTCATCGACATCTACTCGACGGCTGGCGTGCTGAGTGGGACTGGACCGACGATCGTCGGGAACGTGCGGACCGGCACAACCTACAGCGACATCGCGGCGCGGTGGGCGATCGGGAATCTGGACGGGTTGTACGGCGTCAGCGGCTCGCTCTACGGTGTCGCGATGGGCGATGCCGCCGCGGCGAACCTCGTGATCGACGCCACGAACGGGATCCGATTCCGTGTGGGGACGACCAACTACGCCGTCCTGGCGTCCACGACGTTCACGTTCGGTGCCGCCGCCGGCAACCGGGTGGCGTGGGACGGCACGAACCTGACGGTCGTGTCCGCGAACCTCACCATTGGCAGTGCGGGGATCACGTTGGCGCCGGCCTCCGGCAGTTCCTACTCCGGCCAGTCGTCCTATCGGTTCACGCGTCCGACGGTGAATGGGTTTGGTGACACCGGCGATGTCTACGCCATCTGGAGCGCAGACGGCACCGCCGACCAGTACCTGACGCTGGAAAACACAGTTGTTGGTGACGCCACAGAGTACGGCAACGCTTACGTGTTTCTGACGGCAAAGGGCTGGGACCGCATCGGGCTGGGCAACTTCGGGACGGCCGACATCACGTTGGAGTCCACGCAAACCCATCCCGGCCGTGTGACGGTGACGGCCTCCGACACGATCCGCCTCCAGCACATCGTGACGACGAGCCACACGCTGCGCACTGGTACAGGGTCGGACTCGACGACGTACACGCAGAGCAACGCGAACCTTATGGCCGGTAACAACGGCGAGGCGGTCGGCGTCGCCGGCTCGACCTCGCTAGCCAACATCAACTTCTATCTCCAGGGTACAGCCCAGCGGAAGGCCACGATCCAGGCGGTCGGAGGCGTCGGGGCAAGCAGCAACGGCGGGCGTCTGCTGTTCTTCACGAAAGACGACGCCGCATCAGGCACCGACGTGGTGCAGGCCGGGTACGTGGACTTCTCGACAGGTGGCGCGGGCGGGGGCCTGGTGTGGGGCGCGCCAACGGGCGGATCGAAAGGCGCCGGGACCATCAATGCCGTCGCGGTGTACGACGACAACGTCTTGCTGACAGACTGGCTCTTCGACCTGCACTACGACGGCCGCACGTCTATCGAGCACGCCGGGCGCTTGTTTTCAATCGCGGAAGTGGCCGCCATCGCGCAGGCGGAGCGGCGCCTGCCGTGGATGCCATCGGCAGAGAACTTCGAGACGCGGCGCTCCCTCGGGTCCATCGTGACTAGTCTCTGGCAGGGCGCGGAGCAGATGATGATCTACGAGATTGACCATGAAGCGCGGATCACCGCGATGGAATCTGAAGTGGCGACGCTGAGATCAGAAGTGGCGAGGCTGAGAGCATGAGACGCCTGCGTATGGGAATCGTCGCCGCATTGATCGCGCTGGTCGCGATCCCCCTGACGGCGCAGGGCGGACCGCTGACGATGCTGCGGATGCTCTTTGTCCTGCAGCAACAAGTTGATGCGATCCAGCGTCGGCAGGATGGAACTGGCGACCTGCGCATGCGGTTGAACATCGATACCGCCTACGAGTCGTCACCGGGCGTCGTGTTCGTCAACGGGTGGGTGTTCGCGTGTGAGGATCCGGACGCGCGCGTCGTGGTCGTGGTCGACGGCGTCCAGAGCGTCCAGTCGGGGCCTGGCTCCGTGTATCGCTACCTCCGGTCAGACGTCAACGCGGCGTATGAGGGTTTCTGTTTCGTGCCGATGCATGTTGGGGTGACGTCGCTCGTCGACATGGCCGTCTTCCAGCCTGGCTGGATCGGCAACCATCAGCACACGATCAAGTTGAGGCTCTATGACTCGACGGGGCGCATGGCCGAAAGCAATACCGTCACGGTCACCACGCAGTAACAGGAGATTCATGGCGAAAGAGATCGTAGCGACGTACGAGGAGTTGATCCAGGCCCACACGATGGACCGCAACCAGGAGTCCGCGTTCTCCAGTGTGCTGAAGGTGCGTGTCGACGAGCAGCTGCGCTATCACATCATGAAGCTGCAGCGGCTCTCACTGGCCGAGGTCAAGCACTTCGAGGCGCGACGGGACGAACTGATCGCCGAGTTGGGCGAGGAGCGTCCGCCCACGGGCGCGGAGCGGGCACAACGCGGGCCGGCGCCGGTCATGGCCGTGAAGCGCGAGCACATGGCCGAGTACACCACGCGCGTCAAGGAACTGCTGGCCGTCAAGACGACGATCACGTACGGCCCGATCACGCGGGAGATGGTAAAGGACTACCCGGACATCGCCGGGAACGACCTGATCGCGTTCGGACCGATGTTCGAGCTCGATCCGGCAACAGACGCGAAGGCGTAGATCGATCCGAGTGGGGGCGGTTCCCCTCACCACGGGATACAGCCCGTGACGAAGATGACGCAGGTTAGTGCGCCTGAACCGCCCCCGATGATCTATCGGATCGACCGGGCGGAACATTAGGGCGCCTCCCTGCTAGACGTAAAGGGAGTCTCATGGCGACACGTCGGAGTTCGGCACGATCGGGGACTCGAGAGAGGCGCACCGTGGATGTCGAAAAGTCGCGATTCTCGGCCACCACAGTTGCGGCCATTGTGGTGTGGGTGCTGGCGCTGGCGGCGCAGTGGTACGGCATGCAGGGTAAGTTCGCGGAAATCAATACCGCCCTGAGCATCATCGCGAAGCAGATGGAGGGCGATACGAAGCTCGCGGAGCGTGACGCCACGACGCGGGACTCGCGGATTCGTGAGTTGGAAGTCACCGGAAAGGCGTTCGAGATTCGTATTCGGCAACTGGAAAACGACAACGCGAGACGGGGGGCGAAGTAGCTATGGAAGAACTGCTCAATTGTGTCCAGGAGATTTGCTGCGAGTCTACCGTGGAGAAGCCGTCGGCGGAAGCGATTGCGGCACTGATCGATATGTTCAAGCGCGATCGTTGCCACACGAAAGAAGATTGCGCGAAGATGATCTTCGAGTACTTCACGTTGGCGCCGCGGTCGTTCCTGCTCGTGAAGCAGGAGATCGCGCGGCTGGCGAAAGCCTAACCGTGGACGCGGACACCCTGAAGTATCTCGGGAGTCTCGGCGTCGGCGGCACGCTCGCCGGGATGATGTTCTTCGTGTACCGAAAGGACATGAAGTCGAATGCCGAGGCATGGCGGGGACAGTCCGACATGCTCATGGCGGTCGTGAAGGAAAACACCTCGGCGATCACCGCGTTGATTCAACTCGTGCAAAGGATGGCGAAATGAGCCCGTGGATGCGGGAGACGTTGCGCTGGCTGTTGATCATCGAGATCTTGATCCAGCCGTTCGTTTGTTTTTGGCTGATCGTGATCGCGATGCGGATACGTCGGGACCAGGAGCACATTCGCCAATTCGTCAAGATTTGGGGGGACCGTTTGCACACCACTACCACCCTACCGGATACGACGCAGTTGGACGCAATCCAGCAGTCGATCGTCGATCATGATCGCTGGGAGCGTGACAACGCACAGGCGCCAAAGGTGGGGCCGTGACGCTCTACCCAAACGACGCGCAGATCAAGGCGGCGCTTTCGCCCGTCCAGGTGGTCGGCATGACGATCTGGGCGGAAGCTCGAGCCGAACCGATCGAAGGGGAGATCGCGATCGGGTGCGTCATCCGCAATCGGTTGCTGCGTCCGAAACGATTCGCGGATACGTGGGCCGGTGTCTGTCTCGCCAAGTGGCAATTCTCCTGCTGGATCCCGCAGGGCGGGGAACAGAACTATCGCATGCTGCTGGCCCGGTGCGAAGCGGGCCTGTCAGGCGCGAAGCCGTGGCCGCGGCAGGCGCTCTGGATTGCGGACGGTCTCATCAGCGGATCGATCGAAGAGGACCGCGTCAACGGTGCTGATCACTACTACGCGAGTTGGATGTCTGCTCCGCCGAAGTGGGCTGCTGGTCTGACGCCGGCGGCGATAGTCGGCGTTCATAGATTCTACAACGTGCCATGAGAACCGAAACCGAGACGTGGATCGGGAACGTGCCAGGGTTCTGCGAAGGACTTCCCGGCGGCGCGTTCATTTTCAACATTCCAGGCTCCGGAGTCAGAACCAATCAGGGCATGCGTCCGCTCCCGCCCGGCAACACGTCGGCGTCCTACTGCCGGATCGCGGACGATGGCCGACGCATCATCTGCCAGGGGCAACAGGACGATCGGGCGTGGCTCTGGGATGGTGAGTGGACCGCGCTCGGCGTGGCCTTCGGGCCGAACGCCTGCATCTTCGACGGGGCGGATCAGCCGGCGATCATCAGCGTCCCGCCGGCGGTGGGTTACCGGTACGTGCGTGACGACTGGACGATCCTGACGTGCGAAGCCACCTACGTCGACGCGGCGCGCGGCCTGTACGAGTTCACCGACTACGGCGATGTCGCGATCGGGCAGGGCGCCAAGCCGAATCAGGGTGCCGAGGTCCGGTTCGCTGATGACGGCGTCCTGCGTCGTCTCGAGGTCTCTGGTGAGCGTGTGCTCGGCACGATCCGCAACGTCCGCGTCCGGCGCAGGGGTGACGCGTTCGCGATCGGCTTCTGCAACTACGACACGCGCACGGCCACGATCCTTTGGTGCTCGTTCGCGGAACTCCGCGCCATGCCGCCGGTCACCGCGGCGCCAATACCGGTACCGCCGATCCCGCCGGAACCGCCGACACCCGTGCCGCCCAAGCCGGAACCCCCGAAACCGCCCGTACCACCCAAGCCGCCGTCTCCGGAACCGTGGCCGTATCCGCCCGCGGTTCCCTTTGAGGACCTCATGACTCCAAAGCCTGTTGCGTTCCGCCTGGGCGTCTACTTCGCCCGCATTGATCCCGCCGAAACCGGCAAGGCCCCGTGGCCTGGCTGGCGTCGAGTGCTGTTCGACCGGACCGACCAGACCGATCCGGCGTGCCGGTTCGAGTTGTCGCAGCCGGCGGCCGGTGGCAAGTTCAAGGCGACGCACGAGACGACCGGAGCGCTCCTGAGCATCGACGCGACGGAGTTCGGCGGCAACGTCTGTCAGCAGTTCTTCGGGAAGCCTGAGGACGACTGGGGTGAGAATGAGCAGCTCGCCGGCTGGCAGCTCGGCGCCGGCGGTCCGGAGGTCGTGCTGGCGCAGTACACCGGGGCGCGCGCCGGTCAGTGTTCGGCCTGCCTCACGGTCGTGGAACTGTGATCGGGTTTCCGGTCGCGAGCCAACTGCGCGCCGGCGGCGGTGCACTCCCAGCGCTGGCTGACATCCGCGTCGACGGGCTGTTCTTCGTCACCGCCGCCGGGACATACCGCCCGCTCTACCAGTCGGGCCTCACGCTGCTGGCGCGGACTCCGGACGAACGCGACGCCTTCCTGGACGACACCGTGGGGCTGGGCTTCAACGGGGTGCGTACGTTCGCGGGGCACCTGGGGTACGCCAACCAGACCCCGCTGTCCGCGCGCGTGGCGCTTCCCGGGCTGCTGGCCGCGCTCGAGCGGCGCCGACTCGGCCTCTACTGCTGTGCCATCACGGGCGGCAAGGATCCCGCCTACGACGTGGAGTACCACCTGACCGAAGTCGCGGCCGTTCTGCGCGGCCGGCCTGGGGTGCTCCTGGAGGGGGCCAATGAGATCGGCCATCCCTCGCTGAGCGACCTCGCCAGCGACGTCGGATGGCTCCTGCCGACGATGCGTCGCGTCGTTCCGGCGGGCCTCCCGTGGACGCTGGGCGCCCCGCTGGGGACCGATGAGCCGACGCCGGAGGGGACGTATCCCACCGCCGGCGGGCTGTTCAATGACGCGCACCTTGACCGCGACAGGGACACCTGGAACCAGGTCCGACGCCTGCGCGAACTCGCGGCAGTGCGCGAGTCGCAACGAACCCCCATGTTCAACGGCGAAATGATTGGCGCCGATGAACAGATGGGCGGGGCGACCGGCACCAAGCAACGTCGGAACGATCCGCCGTTTTTCTTCGCCGCAGGGCTGCTCAGCCGCGGCTTCGAGCTCGCAACGGTCTTTCACTCCGAAGACGGCTTGTGGGCGCGGACGCTGCGTCCAGTGACGCGCGCATGCGCGGAAGCGTTCGTCGCCGGCTGGCGCGCGATCGATACCCACAGTCGTCTCGACTTCATCAACGCGGGCTGGGCTGGGTCGCCTGTCGCCGGCGCCGACTTCGACAACGGCATCGTGCGGGCCTACAGCTTCGTTTCTCAGAACAGGGGATGGACAGTGCTCGTCGGGCTCAAGTCGGACCCGCGCGTCGTGTGGGGGGGCGGCTGGCGCCCTGTCGGCACCATCGCGGACCAGCCTGGGATCCGCGTCATCGAGATCACGAAGTAGAAGGGAACCACAAAAATGGATTGGAAGAAACTCGGCGGCGAACCCGTCATGGTCCTTGTTGCTGGCGGGACCACGTTATTTCAAGCGTTCATGCAACTACTCATCTCGTTCAACGTGCCCATCACGGGCGCCCAGCAGGCGGCGATCACCGGCCTTGTGGGCATCATCCTGGGGCTGCTGACGCGCGCCCAGGTCACGCCGATGTCCTCGCTGCCGCCCGGAGTCGCTGGGGAAATCGCGGACAACAAAGCCGCCGCGGCGGCAGACAAGGGCAAGCCATGAAGATCGACCGGTACCGTGCGCAACGTGAAACCAACCGACGACTCAACGAGGCGGAGGCGGCACGCCTGTTCCCGGGCTTCGTTGGGTGGCGCCGTCACGTCCTGCGGCAGGCTGGATTGCTCATCGTGCTGGCGCTGCTGTCGGCGTCGTGCGCGTCTCTCCATGGTCCGCGACACGTCGCCACCGTCAGCATCGTCAGCGTTCACGCGGTCCTGAGCGCCGTGCAGGACGGTGAACGGCTGCTGGTCTGTGACGCCGTGACTGCGCCGGCGCCGCCTGCCTGCGTCCCGCCTGACGTGCATCGCCGGATCGCCGGCGAGCTTGTCACCGCGTTCGACCTGGATGGTCAGGTGGCGCGATTGGTCCGTGCGGTGCGGCCTGGTGGTGTCACGTCGGCCGACGTCCCGGCGCTGCTCGGGCGGATCGCCGCGATCATCGATCGCATCTTCGCGTTGATGCCCGCGTCGCCGCAGAAGGCGGCGTTGGCGCAGAAGGTTGGAGGGGTGTAAATGGACGAACTACAGACGGCGTTGAAGTGGCTGGCGCTCGGCCAGCAGGTGTTCGCGGCCGGCGCCGGGCCGTGGAATCAGATCAAGGACGTGCTCGCGGCGAACGGGATCGAAGCCGACACGGCGGCGCTCGACGCGGTGATCGCGGACGCCGATCGGCGGAAGGCGCTCGCGCAGGCCGATGCCGCTGGTGATTGAGCCGCGCACGATCCTCTGTCCGGAATGCCACGTGCCCTTCATCCGACACGGGCAGGCGGAACGATCGTCAGGTTTCTACCGCGACAACGAGGACGTGTGCATTTGTTGTCGCGAGGACCTGGATCCGGTCACGCTGCTGCCGCGAAGAGGATGTAAAATAGACGGGACTCGCGAGCCGTTGAAGCAGCCCGCGAGCCCCTAACCAAGAACACCGCTTAGGAGGCGGTGCCGCATGGCTGATCTGCATACTAATCCACCCGCGTGCGCGTGCGGCTGCGGGAACCCAGTCAATAGGCGCGTGAAAAACGTCCTGCGCTTTGGTGTGTGGCGTCGGTATCTAAAGGGTCACAACAGCGCGAAGGACAGGAAGGGCTACCCGACCACGATGGATGGACGGAAAAACGTTCGCATCCATGTGCTCCGAGCGGAGCGAGCGCTGGGCAAGTCGCTGCCTCTTGGCGCCGTCGTTCATCACGCGGATGGGACGAAGCAAGCCGAAGCGCCTCTCGTGATCTGCCAGGACCAGGGGTATCACCTGCTCTTGCACAAGAGATTCAGGGTGGTAATGGCCGGTGGCAATCCCGATCAAGATGCGGTCTGCTCAAGCTGTCGGCGCGCTCGGCCGCGGTCAGAATTCTATGCGAGACGAACAGCCACGACATATCAGCCGATCGGCGCCCCAACGTCAATGTGCAAGGAGTGCAGTCGGACCTCTGCCGCGTTGCGCCGTCAGCAGTAGGGGACCGGGAAGGACTCGATCCAGTGGAGTGGGGAACGGCGGGAAGAGAGGGAACGGGCACGGTGGATTCAAGCCCTGCCGCACCCGCGCCCGTAGCGCCCGCCCGATAGTATACACGCTATACAAGTTCGGGCGGTGGGTGAGAACGGAGAAGAGCCGAGCTGGGCCGCAACTGCCCCGGTTGCGAAGGTCGGTTGTCTAACCTCTTACCCGCCGCTTGATTCAGTCAGGGCGTGCGCCTCGCAGATCGCGTCGAGACGTGGCGTGCCGCAGGCGATCAGGGCGGTGTAGAGGTCGCGCTCCGCTGGCGTCATCGCATCGACAGCCTGATCGCAGTCGCGCGCGATCGTCTCGCCGAATGCCTTCAACGCGTCACCGGATCGGTCGAGTGCAGCGCTGAGCGCAGCGAACGACAAGCCGAAGCGGATAACGGTATCGGCGGCGGCTCGGTTTAGGCGTTCGCTGAGTTCGTCGTTGGAGAGAGGCATGCGCGTTATCCTTTCCGTTTCGTCGACCTTCAAGATAGCCACGACGCACGCCGGGCACGCCACCACGGCAACACCAGAGGGCTCGTGCGTGATCGTCGGCGTCCCTTCCGGTCCTGGCATGAAGCGATCCCCGCAGTTCCCGCACGTCATGCGGCCGTCATCGAAGTAGCCGGTGATCGTGATCGGCGCCATCGGCTTCAAGCCTGCCGCGCCGCCGAACGGCGGCAAATCATACACCGGACCGTCAGGCGTGATCTGGTAGTTCTTCACGCACGCGGACAGGTCGATCCCGTCGATGAAGCACTTCGGCGGATCGTCGTCGTGCTCGGGCATGTCAGGCGCTCCATCGTATCAGAGGTTCGGGTGGCTTCCCTTTTACCGCCGCTTGATCGCCGCGCCAGCCGTCGGCGGCGCTCCAGTTCGTGGAGCGCGTTCAGCGAATCGTGAAGGACCCGCGCGTCTGCCGGAGCATCGTCTTGCGCCCCAGATCGTCCGTGACTTCCACGTCGACCATGTAGCCGACTTCCGGCCCGCGCGCGAGCCCGTTGAAGTCGATCGTGACGGCGTACCCGATATTCTGCGGAATGCTCGAGCACTTCGACGCCATGGCGGCCTGGATGTCCGGCCGTGGCAGGTGGCTGGCGTAGTTGGTCAACGGGCCCGTGCGAAACGTGGACGGCTTCACGGCGGTGATCGTCCCGCCACAGCGGAACGCCCAGAAGTTCACGGTGACCGAGGAACCGCCGATCTCACCGACGGGGTTCTCCACCCAGATCCAGACGTCGCCGCCTTTGGGGTTGGCCGGCTCCGTGGGAAGGTTGGGGATGGCTTGTGCGAATGCGGACCCGGTGAGTCCGCAGAGCAGCACGACGACAAGACTGAAGTGCTTCATGATCGTTCCTATCGGTTGTGGAGACGCAAAAGAATAGCACCTTTGACTGGATTGGGGCCGTCAGTATTTCACCTACGCGGGCGGTCGCTTGCGGGTCTTCTCATCCCGTGCCCGCTGGCGCTTGGCTTCAGCTGTTCGCTCGTCACGCTCGCGCGCTTGGCCTTCCAGTGCCTTTTGTTGAAGGCTGTAGATGTAGTCGAAGTACCCCATGACCTGATGACGCGTGACCTCTGGCATGGAGCGGTGGAAGCGGAGAATCCGCATTTCTGACGGAGTGACTTCCGCGTACATGTTGTCATCGCGTCGAACGAGATCCCCCGGCGCGACGCCCATCACGTCGGCGACGGCATCGAGGTCGCGTAGCCGCAAATCCTGGCCGCCATCGTCAGGGCCATCGATCAGGTCTGTGACCCACGACGAAGATCGGGCTTTCCCGTAAAGGCCACGGACCGCATCGGCCAGGCGTTTGCGGCTGCCGTGCCCTTTAGCCTTTGCCCATTCCGCAATCCGTCGCCTGACGCGAGCTGCTGCGTTGTCTTGGCGCATGGTCATTATTCCCAGCCACCGGTATCGGCCACTCGCCGCCGCGCCGCTAGATTGTTGCTCAGTGAAACTAGCAAGTCCAATAGAATCTACATGTTAGAGTTTTTCTTAATTTATCGCATGTTTGGGCTTGCAAACTTCAGCGAAAGGCGTAATATCGTCACGTCTTACGGTTTTCTCTGAGGTCGCATGAATTACCGCCGCACAAAACGCGCCTTTCCCTCAGTCGAAGCGTGGCAGGACGCGACGGGTACCAGCCAGGGCGACTTGGCTAAGCTGCTTAAAATCAGCAGGTCCCACCTGTGCAACATCCTCGGAGGGAAGCGGCGCGCGTCGTTAGACGTGGTGCTGAAGCTCGCCGAGACGACGAACGTGCCGATCGAAGTGATCGCCAATCTTGCGAGGGTTGCGTAATATGGGTGTCCGTCCTACAACGATGACGGCGGAAACCCTAGGTAAAGTGTCGGGTTCCGATAATGTATGGAGTGTTGACTTTGCGATTTGCAAAGTTAACGATTTCCCTAACGTTTCCAGGCAGGCATCGCAGCCGACGCGACGCCGTACAGTAACCCAACCAGCCGCGTTCGTCCAGCCCAATCGCCAGACTGCAGTAACCATCCGCGCGTGCGCGGTCTGCGGAGCGCTGTTTGTAGCTCGGACAGCAGAAGTCAGGCGCGGCAATGCGAAGTGCTGCTCTCGTGCCTGCGCATCGAACAAGGGCAAACCTCACGGTCTCAGCCGAACCGCCACGCGCCGACGCGCGCGACAAATCTGGATGAGTAGGCACGGGGGTGTTGAGCCTATTTGCCACTGCGGACTTCTGGCAGATGTTCACCACCGAGACGGCGATCCGCTGAACAACGCGGACGACAACCACGAGCCGCTGTGCCGGTCCCACCACATGCAGCACGAGAACCGAGTCCGCCAGGAACGTAGGAGTGCTGCATGACCATCCCCGAAGAACTCCGTCAACTGATCGAGGCCAACGAGATCCTGCTTGCGGGACTCCGTGCCGTGGAAGTTCATCACGTCGAGATGAATGCGCGCGCCGGTCGGGACGAGGCGCAGAGCGTGACATTGCGGATCGTGCGCGAGGCGCTGGCGAAGAGTGGGCGAGCGCGTGAAGTCGCGATGGAGCGGCATACAAACTTCGGCAAGGGGAACGGCAAGTGATCGTCACAGTGGCGGTCCCGGCGCGTGAGGAGGCGACAGCATGAGGACGACGAACGACGTTTCGACGCGCAGGGACAGCGGTGCCCTGTCCGATCGTCAACCCGCCGCACCCACCGACTGGGGTGTTCCGAGCGCCGCCTGCGATGCCGTGCTGGCGGCGGTGCATCCGACGCCGGCTGATGGTGGTCCGTGCGCGACGTGCGCTTTCCGCCCAGGCACCGAAGCGAACACAACCGCGCACACGATCACGCTCGCGAGACTCTGTGTTGAAGGGCTGCGGCCGTTCCACTGCCACGAGAATCCCGGCCTATGTCGCGGCTTCATCGCGGCCGTCAATCTGAACGGCGTGCCTCAGAACGAGGACGAGCGGCGTTGGCAGGCAGCGAACACGTTGGCGGCCGATCTCTATGGGGATGCCATAGCCGCCGCGCGAGACGCCGACACGGCCGTGCTAGGCGCCGCCATCGCCAAGGCCGAGGGTCGGTCATGAGCAAGACGCCATTCGATCAGATCGCGACGCGGTACGTGACCGACCCTGTGTTCAACACGCTGGTGAAGCGTCTGGTCCGTGAGATGTCCAAGGACGAGGATGGCTGCGCATTCACCGAGCGTGACATGAAGCAGGCGCTCCGGTTCGCGTTGGTCATGGCGGCCTTGCCGAAGGACGGTCGATGACATCCCTTCGCGCGATCTGGTCGTCGCTGGCGCTCGTGCGGTTCTCTCGTCGTGAGCCGCAGACGATCGCCGAGATGCGCAAGGCGTCCTACGTCAGCACGGGCCAGCGGTATCGACAGACACAGCCGGCGGACCTGAAAAAACTCCAGGGCTCACGCGCGCGCGGGAAGCTGCGGAACGTCGCTGAGTGGAGCCAACGCTACGACTACCGGAGGAAGGTGTCATGAAGGCCACACTCGGAATCATGGAGTTGATTCGTCGCTGCGGCGGAGACGAGGCCGTGATCTTCCAGAACCTCATGACCGACATGCGCGGCGCCCAACAGCTCAAGGACGGCGCGACGGAGATCCGGTTCGGCACGCGGGTGATCACCGCTACCGACGTGGCGCTCGGCACTCCCGAAAAGCTCGGACTTGTCATCTGGCTGGATCAGGCGAAGGTGACCGCGGCGCTGGCCGATTTCAAGCGCGAGCAGGCGGAACCATCGGCGGTGACGCGATGACCCGCGAAGCCGACATCAGCCGTTGGGATTGGATCGCCGCGGGCTTCGTGCTGACGATTGCCCTCGTGATGATCGCGCTCGTCATCGGTGGCGGCGTCCTGATGGTGACGCGATGAACTGGTACCACTGGCTCGGCGGCGCGGTGATCGTATGGGCTTGCGTCGGGGCATGGATTGTCCGTCACGAGATCAAGGACTGGTTCTGATGCCGAACATAGCCGCCGCCGAACGCGAGAGGGTCGAACGGATGCACGCGAAGTTGGATCTGTTGACGCGGGCGCACTACACCGATCCCGAACATCGCTCACTGATCGTCGGCCGTCGAGAGTACGAAATCGTCTATGACGGCACGGTCCACCGTGAAGAGGTCCGACCGGCAGGAGCGCCAATTGCCCCGGTACGTCGGTGCGCGTGCGGATGTGGTCTCCAGGTGTTCTTCCGGATGCGCTATGCCTCACAAGCCTGTGCAGGACGTGGCAATCGCGGACTGAGCACGCACGAGCGCGTGCGGCATGAAGTTTCGACGGGTTCGCGGACTTAGAGAGGCCGCGACCGCGCAATGTTGCGCGGCTGCGTGGAACACAGACCCGTCGAACGTTCTCAAAGCGCGTAGCGGTGGCGCGTCACACATTCACCGCGCAACGGAAACGAGGAACCAATGGCTGTAGCTCGGTCGGTGGGCGACCAGCCCGGTACGTATCCGCGCGAGCAGGACGTGATCGAGGCGGCGCCTGAGCCAGAAACGAAAGGAATCAAGTAAATGGGATTGCTACAGAAGGCGACCGTCGAACAATCGGCCGCCAAGGTCGGAATCTTCGCCAGTCAGGGCGCCGGCAAGACGACCACGGCACTCTTGATCGCGCTGGGTTTGTCGAAGACCTACCATCAGGGCGCCCCGATCGCGATGGACGACACCGAGAACGGATCGGACTACGTCGTCCCCATCGCGGACCAGGAAGGCGTCGAGTTGCGGAACTTCAAGAGCCGGGCATTTAAGGACATGAAGGCCGGGCTCGTGGAAGCCGAGCAGAGCGGGTGCTGCGTCTACATCGTCGACAGCTACACGCATCCCTGGAAGGAGTTGGTCGACACGTTCAAGGCCAAGTCTCGCCGGAGAAAGCTCGAGTTCCACCACATGGACGAACTCAAGAGCATGTGGCAGGTCTGGACCGACCAGATGCTCAACTCTCCGCTGCACGTCATCTTGGCTGGACGCCTGGGCTACGTGTGGGACCGCGAAGAGAACGACGAGGACGGTACCAAGGGCGACCTGATCAAGCTCGGCACGAAGATGAAATCGGAATCGGAAGCCGGCTACGAGCCGTCGCTGTTGATCGAGATGGAAGGGCTGCAGACGGAAGCCTCTCGGCAGAAGAAGACCCGCGCGAAGCAGGGCTCGATTGTCCATCACGCCTACGTCGTCAAAGACCGCTGGCGCGTGCTGAACGGCCGGACGTTCACGTTCAAGGACATGAACGATTACAAGCTTGGCGGATACCTGCCGGTGTTCAACGCCTTCCGGCCACACTTCGACCGGCTTGCGATCGGCAAGGCCACGCAACGGTCAGTGGATGGCAGCCGGACCAGCAGCGACCTGTTCACGGCGAGCGGCGAGAGCATGGGCGCGGCCATGGCTAGACGCCGGCAGATCGCGTCCGAGGAAGTCGCGGGCATCCTCCGTCACCTGTGGGGCGGCGAGACGAAGGAAGAGAAGAAGATCCGGCAGGACATCCTCCATGCCCTGTTTGGAACGTTCTCGTGGACGTCGATCGAGTCGCGCGATGCGCTGGAGCTCGAAAACGCCGTGGCCACGCTCAGGGAGCTGAAGGCCGCGTGCGTGCGCGACATGCCAGGCACCGCCGAACAGGCGCTCGATCGGCTCCATATCGTGCAGGACGAAGCCACACTGCCGCCCGTCGAAGACGAGCAGCCGGTTCTGTAGATGGCCAAGGGTTTCTCATTCTCGATCGGCGTGAAGGTCCACAAGGGCCGGATCGACGTCGACCGGAAGGCGCTCGATCTGGCGCTGTCGACATGGCCGACGTGTGAAGCCACGCTCACGCTCGAGACGGAAGAAGCCAAGCGATCCAGCGCGGCCAACCGCTACCTCTGGGGTCCGGTCTACGACGTGGTCCACGACTACACCGGGCAGTCGAAAGAGGACATCCACGATGAGATGTGTGTCCGGTTCACGACGGAAATGATTTCCTACGTGAACCCGGCGACGGGCGAAATGGTCGCAGTCGAAGTCGTGCGCCGGACGTCCGGCATGAAGGTCAAGCGGTTCGCCAAGTTTCTGGAGGACGTCAAGTTGTTCTGGCAGGAGTTCGGCGGGCTCACGTTCGAGGAACCCGGCGACGACGTTCGGCAGGAGTACGAGCGCGCCGCCGCACGTGAAGCGAAGAAGGGCGCAGCGGCGTGATCCGTGGCTTTTACAGGGACCGCATCATGAGCAGCAGACCAGCCGGACTCGGCGATCGCTACAACCGATCCCTGTCGGGGATGTCGACGAAGTCCATGCGGATGGACGCCGCCCAGGCCGAACAGGATGCGGCCGCCGGCGCGGAGCGGGCCAGGGCCGACGTCACGGAACGTGTCTACCATCCGGCGATCAAGGCCCCGGAGCACAAGTGCTTTCGTGTGGTCCGTCGCTGGAAGAACGAAGAGTACGGCGAGGACATCGGGTACCGCCGGACGCAGGGTGAGGCGTTGATCTTGATGAACCGTGAATTGGGATGGGCGCGCGTTGTGAACCTGAACGGCAAGCCCATCGCATTCAACGGACAGCCGATGACGGAGAAACCGCGATGAGGAAGGCCAACGCAGGCCGTGGGGTGTCGTTACTCCGCGTGCTAAAGCTGCAACGACATCTTGAAGGATTGCCGTTCGCGCCGCCGTTGAGTGATCTGGCGAAAACATTCGGCGTGACGACGCGGACGATTCGACGGGATCTGGATCTGCTCGCCAAAGCCGGATTCACGATTCCGAAGTGTCGATGCGATGAGGGCAACCCGTCAATTGATCGTGAACCTCCCGAACCTGACGGAGCAACCTTTCGAGGGAGAGAGTCCTCGTCCTTCGATCGCGAACAGCAGGCGTCCATCATGCGGGATCTGAAGCGATGAAAGTTGCCGCCGCAATGACGTTCGTTCGGGCGATTGAGCCGAAGGCGCCGGCCATCGGTTCAAGCGTGCGCATCTTCTGCGGAGTGACGCGCACGAAGGGAAGGCCACACCACACAACGGTGCGTGGGCCTGACGACGTGCCCCGGCGCTGCAAGGTGCTCGGATACGAGATCCATCTCTACCCGAACATGGTGGATCTGATCGTTCGCGTGCGGATGAACCAGAGACACCCGCTCATCTCTCGGGCGTCCGATGCAAATGTCGATTGCCTGGAGTGCTGCTGATGCTCCCGAACGCCCAGCCAAGGCCACGTCCGTCCGTATTCGACAAGCGCGACCTGAAGCGCGATCGGGAGAGTGTGCGCCGATCCGTCTACGCCGCGGTCGATGCTCGAGATGAGCGCGCCTGCCGCTGTTGTGGCCGCCGAGAGAAGCTCCATCACCATCACCTGACGTTCCGATCGAAGGGTGGTGGGGATTGCGTGGAGAACGTGCTGCTGTTGTGCGTCCTGTGTCATGCGCTTCTGCACGCGCGGCAACTCTGGATTCTCGGGAAGAACGCGGACAAGCGGTTGACGTTCGAGATTGCGGAAGCAGCCGTCGTGGACCTCTTCGGGACGAAGGAGTTGCCGAAACACGTCCACATCATCACGGCATCAAGAGCATCGCGGTAGCCAGTCCCGGCCTACCGCTGATCAGGAGAGAGCACATGAACGACACGAAGCGTGACGACGACACGGAAGACATGCCCAACGGGAACACGGCCGCCTCGCCCCAGGGCGACGGCGATCCCGGCAACACCACGGCGGAACCCGCAACGGTCGCGGAGGACGCCACCAAGTAACCGGATCGGCCGGCGCGTGCGTGGAGCGCGTCACGCGCCGGCCAACATTTAGAAGGAGATCGCATGACACAGAAGGCTGAGCGTCCGGTGATTGTCACGACCGCGCATCGGGGCGTGTTCTTCGGGTACGCCACGGACACAGACGGAGATGTGGTCGCGCTGACCCGTGCCCGTAACTGTGTCTACTGGAGCGCCGACGTCAAGGGCTTCATGGGCTTGGCAGCGAATGGTCCGAGTCAGGACTGCCGGATCGGTCCCGCCGCGGATATCACGCTGCGTGGCGTCACGGCGGTCCTGGAAGTGACGCCGGAGGCGGTGAAGCGCTGGGAAGGTGCCCCGTGGCGGTAGAGCAGCCGCTGCCGCCACTCGCCGTGCTGCTGCTACATCTCGGCGCATGCCAGGAGGCGATTGCGTGGGCCGGTCGACGCGCGATCGATGAGGCGGCGCTGGCCGCGTGCCCCAATCCTGACTGGATGGCCTGGATCGCGGAGCGGTGTCACGTCAAATCTACTGCGCCGTGGGCGCAGTGGAGGCGACGCATTGTCCAGACGCTCTACGGCGACGGCTCCGGCTCCGGCTCCGGCTCCGGCGACGGCTCCGGCGACGGCTCCGGCGACGGCTCCGGCTCCGGCTCCGGCTACGGCTACGGCGACGGCTCCGGCGACGGCTCCGGCTCCGGCTACGGCTCCGGCTACGGCTACGGCTCCGGCTCCGGCTCCGGCGACGGCGACGGCGACGGCTACGGCGACGGCGACGGCGTTTCTGTATGACACGGCCACCGAACCGCGCCCGCCGCGTGTTGGATTTCCTGCTGGACCGTGAAGGCTGCTGGATCGAGGCGACTCGATTCGAGCGGCTTGGCGGCCGGCAGGCGTGGCGGACTGCCCTCAGCGAAGCTCGGGGACTGGCGCGCAATCTTCGACGGGACATCGTGAACCGTCAACGGCGCCGGCGGATCGGCAAACGGACCTGGACGTTGAGCGAGTATGCGTTGGTGAAGGTGCCCAAGGGACGGAGCACGGCCGCATGAGACGAGGTCCGGCGCTTGCGCTTGATCGGCAATGCGAGTTGTCTGGCTTGCCGGTTCCGCGGCCTGAGTTTCAATTCGCCAAGGCGCTGGACGCCGTGGAACTCAAGGCGATCGGCCAGGTCAAGCCGCGGAAGTGGGCGATCGATTGGGCGTGGAGTGACGAACGCCTTGGGTTGGAGGTTGAGGGGGGCATCTTCATGCAGGGTCGGCATTCGCGCGGGGTCGGGGCGCTGGGTGATTTCGAGAAATACAACGCGCTGGCGCTCATGGGCTGGCGACTGTTGCGGGTGACTCCGCGGGACGTGGCGAGCGGCGCGGCGCTCAGGTTGATCGAGTTGGCATTTCCAAAGGAGGGTTCGTAGATGAGGGCATTCGTAGACACGCTCCGCGACGTCCGCGACGGCGAGTTGCTCGCGGAGCTGCCGCGCAAGCTGCAGGAAGTGGTCGAGGCGGTCCAGGCCACCAAGCGGAAGGGGAAGTTCACGATCTCGTTCGAGTTGAGCATGGGCAAGGGCGGGGTGCTCATGGTGACCGACGACGTCAAGCAGGTCATCCCCGAGCCGGACAAGGACACGACGACCGTGTTCTTCATCACCGAGGAAAGCGACCTGTCGCGTCGCGATCCGCGTCAACCGAAGTTGACGGAGATGGGTGTTGTTCGCAACATGCCGCCGGTAGAAAGGGCGGAACAGTCGAATGGATAACGTGAAGATGCTCAACGCGCAGACGAACGCCGGTGCCGGCGTGCTGGCTGGCGAGGAACTGGCGCGGAAGATCGCGGAGCTTACCGCCACGGTTCACCGTGAGGATGGCTTCAAGCCGTTCAGGGTGACGGCAGACGGGCAGATCCAGACGCTCGAGAACCTGCGCCTGGCGGCGCCGTTTCGGCGCGGAGAGGTCACGTTTTACGAGGCGTTGAGCTTCGCGCGGTTCGTGAACCGCTACAAGACGCCGGCGACCGTCATCTTCGCTGATCGCATCGGCGCGAAGTTCACGGCCGCGCTCGACTACCACCCGGCCGGAGACAAACAGGACGCCACGTCCTGGGATCTTTTCCGGGCGCTCCTGCCGTTGCGGCACACCCCGAGTTGGAACGTGTGGGCTGCGGCGAACGGCAAGCAAGTCAACCAGGCCGACTTCGCGCAGTTCCTCGAGGACAACATTCCTGACATCGCGGAGCCGTCCGGCGCGCTACTCGTCGAGATCGCCCGCACGTTGGAAGCGAACATGGACGTGTCGTTCCAGTCCCACGTCCGGGCCGAGAACGGCGCGCACCGGTTCGCGTGGCTGGAAAACGTCACGGGGTCCGCGACCACGAAGGACGGCCGGATCGACATCCCTGCTGAGATCACGCTGCGGCTCCAGCCGTTCGAGGGCTCGAAGCTCTACACCATCAAGGCCCGTCTCCGCTATCGGCTTGCGGCCAGCAAGGTGACGCTTGGCTTCGAGTTGGTGCGAATGCAGGACGTGCTGACGGAGGCGTTCGACGACGAGCTCCTGAAGATCCAGACCGAGGTCGGGGAAGAGACGCCGATCTACAACGGCCCGGCGCCGGCGGCGCAGCAGCCCAAGGACTGACCTTGCCCCTCCGTGCCCCCTTCCCGTGGTTCGGCGGCAAGAGCCGTGCGGCGCACCTCGTGTGGCCGCGGTTCGGTGACGTCGCCAACTACATCGAACCGTTCGCCGGCTCTCTGGCGAACCTCCTCGCTCGGCCCGTGGAGTTTCCGCCACGGGTCGAGACGGTCAACGACAAGGACGCCTACCTCGCGAACTTCTGGCGAGCGGTGCAGAAGGATCCCGACCACGTCGCCTTCTACGCCGACTGGCCGGTGAATGAGACGGACCTGCACGCGCGGCACCGATGGTTGGTCGAGACCGCGCGCGATCGCGTGGAGATGCTGACGACCAACCCGGAGTTCTTCGACGCGAAGATCGCCGGCTGGTGGGTCTACGGACAGTGCCTCTGGATCGGCTCCGGCTGGTGCGCGACGGACCGCCGGCGGCGGAACGAATATCCGGCCGGCCAGAAGAAGCGCCCCCACTGCGATCGCGGCAGCGGGCGCGGCGTGCATCAGGATCTCGAAGAGAAGAGCCCGCGTATGGGCTACGGTCCGGACCAGAAGCGGCGGCCGCAGTTGAGCGCCGACCGGGGCATCAACGCCGAGCGCGTCCAGCGCCACGCCAACGGCACCGACGTCGACCGAATTGTGGATTGGGAGCAGCGGCCCGACTTGACGGCCGCGAACGGGCGTGGCGGCGTGATGACGTCGACGGTCGAGAAGCGTCCCTATCTCGGCGGCCACGGTGGCGGCGTTGGCGTCCACAAGACGAGCGTCGTCGAGACGGTCCGCACCAGCGTCCGTCGGCCGAACGGCGGCGGCCGCGGCGGTGGGCAAGGCGTCCACGCACCTCGGCTCACGCGGCAACTGCCGCAACTCTCCGGTGATGGCTCTGGCTCCCAGCGCGGCGCGATGTCCGATGGCATCCGGGACCGCTCCGGCGGGCTCTACGCCTACATGAACGAGCTTGCCGCCAGGCTGCGCCGCGTGCGCGTCTGCTGCGGCGACTGGAAGCGCGTGCTGACACCGGCGGTGACGACGTACATCGGCCTGACGGGCGTGTTCCTCGATCCGCCCTACCAGCAAGACCTCCGCGAGCTGTGTTACTCGCACGACGTCGAAGGCATCAGCGCCGAGGTCCGCGCTTGGGCGCTCGCCAACGGCGACGACCCGAAGTTCCGCATCGCGCTCTGTGGCTACGAGGACGAGCACGGCCCGCACATGCCGTCGACGTGGTCCGTCACGCACTGGAAGGCCGGCGGCGGTTACGGGCGGACCGTGCGCGGGAAGGGCAACCGGCACGCGGAGCGGATCTGGTTCTCGCCGCACTGCCTGTCTGATACCCGCCACCCTATGCTGACGATGTCGGAGGCTGCGTCATGAGCGGGCTCGATCTCTTCTCACCGCAAGTCGCTCCACCGGCACGCGTCGGGCTCTACCAGACGATCATGGCCGATCCCCCGTGGCTCGAACGCGGCGGCGGCCAGATCAAACGCGGCGCCGATCGCCACTACCCGTTGATGCCGACGAAGGACATTTGCGCGCTACCGGTTGGTACATGGGCGGCTCCGGACGCGCACTTGTACTTGTGGGTCACGAACAACTTTCTCAAGGACGGGTTCGCGGTCATGGACGCCTGGGGCTTCCGCTACGTCACGAAGATCACCTGGACGAAGGCGAAGGACGGCCGGCTCGAAGTGCCAGACGAATCGGACCTGCAGGTCGGGCTCGGCCAGTACTTCCGCGGCTGCTCAGAGGACGTGCTGTTCGGCGTGCGCGGCATGGTGCCCTACCGGCTGCGTGAGGACGGCAAGCGGGCGCAGGGGAAGACGTGGTTCTCGGCACCCCGCCAGGAGCACTCGCAGAAGCCGGAGTCGTTCAGGAAGACCGTGGAGATGGTCAGCACGGGGCCCTACCTTGAGATGTTCGCCAGGCGGCCAGCGCCGGGCTGGGACGTGTGGGGAAACGAGGTGGCGGCCTGATGTGGGTCAAGGTCGACGACGCGCTCCCGGATCACCCGAAGGTGCTCGACGCCGGTCTCCAGCTTGGCTCGAACGGCGTCGGCCGCGTGCTAGCGATCTGGCTCAAAGGGATGTGCTACTGCAACCACAACCTCACGGACGGGGTCATTTCCGAGCGCATCTTGAAGTCATGGACGGTGGTCGATCGGAGGCCTCTCGATGTTGCTTCGGTGATGGTCATGGCCGGTATCTTCGACAAAGTCGACCACGGGTATCGGTTCCACGACTACACCGACTACCAGCCGTCAAAGGCCGAGGTAACTGCTAAGCGCAAGAAGGACTTGGAGCGAAAGAAGCGGCGTCCGGTCGAGACGGACTCGACGCAGAATCCTACGGGATTCCACGCGGAATCTGTCGTGGTTCCAGCGACCCCGGCCCGTCCCGGCCTTTCTATAGGTACCCATCAGGAAGATCACCGCGCGTTGCGCGGGAGATTTCCGCAGGCTGTCGAAAACCTGCGGGTGCTCAAGGCGCTGGTCTGGCGTGAAGTCCACGCGGCCTACGACGATCCCTCCGAAGAGTTCACGTACTCGAACGTCCTCGAGCGCCTGAAGGTCGCCGCGGCGCGCGCCAAACTGGTCTACAGCAGCGAGTTCTTCCACGGACAGGTCGAGGTCGCCATGACGCGGGTGCCGCTTCAGCGCGGCCGCAGGCGGGCCGCATGACCGCCAGGGCGTGCACAGGCTGCGGAACGCCGGAGCAGCGCGGCTTCGACGCGAAGGGCCGGCCGACGGTGAACCTCAACCCGCTCACGGGACTCTGTGTGACCTGCACGGTGAAGGCGGCGGTGACGCGGACGTCCTTCCACTCGCGGCGGGAGGATCGGCGCGGTGATGTCGTCGACACGAAGCAGTTGCAGGCCGGAAAGGACGCGGACTGATGAGGGCCCTGTTGCCAAAGTGCGAGCGTGACGGGTGCGACAACCGGGTGAAGCAGCGGTGGCGCGTCAAAGGGAAGCGATCCCGCTGGTGTTCGGTGGCGTGCGTGCCGCGAGCGTTTCGGGCCGAGGCCGGTCGGCGCGGGCGTCTAAAGAACGTCGTCGAGCGGCGGCTGGCGCTCTTTCGTGGCGAGCTCCAACGGCTCCAGTCGCTCGAGAAGATCACCGGGCAGGAGTTGACCGCGACGTTCGCGACGATTCACGGCCGGGCATGGGACAACGGGTACGCGTGCTGCGAGTCGAAGTGGCTCAAGCGGCCACGCAAGAAGAAGGCGGCGTAGATGGGGAAAGACAGCGCGATCGAATGGACCGAGGCTACTTGGAATCCTACGACGGGATGCACCAAGATCAGCCCGGCATGTAGCTCCTGCTACATCGAACGGACGCCACCGTTTCGGATCCGTGGCCGCAAGTTCGTCAAGGGGCACATTCCGATCGTGTTGCATCCTGACCGCTTGGACGGTCCGTTGCGTCGGAAGACGCCAACGGTCTACTTCGTGAACAGCCTCAGCGATCTGTTTCACCAGGACGTGCCCGACACGTTCATCGACCGCGTGTTCGCGGTGATGGCGCTGGCGCCGCAGCACACGTTCCAGATCCTCACGAAGCGCGCCGAGCGCATGCGCGCCTACTGCTCGACGCTCGGCCGACACCACGAGGTCGACCGCGTGTCGCTTGCGGCGAAGGCGCTGCAGCCTGATGGTCCCGGCTTCTGGTGGGGGCTCGGCAATGGGGGATGGTGCCTGCCGAACGTGTGGCTGGGCGTCTCTGTGGAGAACCAGCGATTCGCGGCCGAGCGGATCCCGCTGCTGCTGCAGACGCCGGCGGCGGTACGGTTCATCTCTGCGGAGCCGTTGCTGGGGCCAGTCGACCTTACGGCTATCCGACTACACAATGGCGGTCTGGTTCACGCGCTCGGTGGAACTGTCGTACACAGCCCACACGATGCCGGTTCCTTCCGTGGGCTCGATTGGGTCATCGTCGGCGGTGAGAGTGGTCCGCGCGTCCGACCGACCGATCCCGCCTGGGTTCGCTCCGTGCGCGATCAGTGCGTATCTGCTGGCGTGGCGTTCTTCTTCAAGCAATGGGGCGGACGGACACCGAAGGCCGGCGGGCGGATGCTCGACGGCCGCGAGCACAACGACCTGCCGGCGGTGCCCCGTGGGTAGGGTCTCGCGCCGGCGCCGCGATGCGGTCCAACGGAAGCGCACGTTGGTCGATCGCATATTGAAGCGGGTCATCGTGGAGTTCAGGGCCATCCTGAAACGCGTCGCCCCGGCGCACTACGAACGATTCCCGAACGCTGGACGGCCCTGCCACAGCTGCGCCTTCAACCCGTCCACCGATGGGTGGCAAGGCTTCGACACGACCGTCAACGGGCTCCTGAAGTGCGTTCTAAACGACCAGCCGTTCTACTGCCATGAGGGGATCCCGTGGAAGAAACCGATCGCGGACTGGACCGCTGACGACCATCGGCAGCTCCGCGATCACAAGCAACTCTGTGCCGGGTTCGCCATTCTGCTCGAGCCGGAGGCGAACACGGAAGCAAAGCGCGTGATCCTCGCGGTGGCGCGCGAGCATGGGCCGGAATTGTCGGCGGCGGTGCGCGCTGGGCTCGAGGTCTGATGTCGCTGCCTCTATTCGATGACGTCCTGATCGACGCGGTACCACCGAGAGACGGGCCGGTGCGGAAACACGAGGTCTTAGACCCAACGACTGCACATACCTCGGCTCGTCTCTCGGCAGCACCGTTCGACCTGGACGATCACCGACCGAAGAGTCACCGGCCGCCGACGATCGCCCGGCATGGCACGCCCGAGTACTGGGCGTTCCATCGCGCGTTCGCGCTCGGAGCAGAAGGTCAGACGCCCCCGGGGGTGGAGCACGACGAGACGATCGCGCGCTACGCGGCGGACGGATTTCGGGTGGGACGATTGTTCAGGCCCTTGGATGTGATGAAGGAGAACCAACGGTGAGAAATCCGTGGAAAGGAATCACCTCGAACGCTGTTCTCGTCGAGCGCGTCATGCCGGCATGGTCCCGTGAGAGGTGCGACATCGAGACGTGTACGGCGCGGGCCACGCGGCTGATCGAAGCAGGCGGCAGCGTGCTAGGAGAGTTCTGCGCCGAGCATTCCAGGACGATGTTCCAGGAATTTCTCGACAAGCTCCGCGATCTGCCCGTGGAGGTGGGCGCGGTAGATCCAGTCGGTGAGAAGGTCACAGGCGGGCCACGCGCGTAACGTCTTTCTCTTTTTGTATTTACGAGGTAGCCATGAGTCAGGACCAGACGACGCGGACGCAGCATACGCCGGGGCCGTGGGAATGGGTGGACGACTCATTCGGGCGCGTGCGCCTACAAACGCCCGATCGCGGACGGCTCATCGTGATGGACTTCGTGCGCTGCGGGATGCAAGGTGCGACACCGCGATTCGCGGTCATGGACGATGGCCTGCCAAGGGGTCGACGCGGCGGCATTCTCCATGCGGTCGATCCGTGGGCGCATCCAGACGGGCGCCTGATAGCCGCCGCGCCGGAGTTGTTGGCGGCACTCAAGGAAGCTGAGAACGCACTAGCTGATTACATCCCAACACTCGAGCGCAGCGGAGCGTCGTTGAACTACGGCCATTCCGTGCTCGCGGCTGCCCGCGCCGCCATCCAGAAAGCGGAGTCCCAGCCATGACGGACCAGACCAAGACGATCTACGTCGTGATCGGATCGTCTGGCGAACACGAAGATTACCGGACGTGGCCGGTCGCAGCGTTCACGTTCCGCCACATAGCCGAGCGGTTCGCATCGCAATCATCAGGAGGCGTAGATGTCGGAAAAGCAAGCGACGTTTGAAGGTTGGGCCATCGTGGAAGTGTTTGGTCATCAGCGGTATGCCGGTTTCGTGACGACCGAAGCCTTTGGTCAGGCCGTGCTGTTCCGCGTGGATGTTCCGCCGCTGGCCGAGCGCGAGCGCATCACGAAGCACTACGGCTACGACGATGGCGGCACGAGCGTGCCTCCCGGCAGCACCGTCAAGGAAGGCGCGGTGCAGGGCTATACGAAGTTCTTTGGCCCAGGCGCGATCTACGCGATGACGCCCTGCACGCAGGACGCCGCCGAGAAGGCGGTCGAATCGATGCAGACCCGCAAGGTGTCCGTCGTCTCTATCCCGCCTGAAGCCGCCACGCTGCCGCCGCATCGCGACGACGATGACGACGATGGCTCAGACGACTACAACGGCGACGAATCCGAGCAGGACGCGCTGTGATGGATCATCCGGACGGGATCGCGACGAGGCTGCGGGAGATTCAGGCGCGCACACCGCAGGAGCGTTGGGCATTGGCCTGCAAGATGTCCGTCGACATTGCGGGTCGAGTGGCCAGAGGCGCGGACCTGTCGATCGAGATGGCCGAAGCGTTCAAGGGGCTGCTCGATCTGCTCACCGCCCGATCGACGGACGGGATCGAGGGGCTACCGGCAAAGTGGCGGACACGGGCGAATACGCGCGCGTCAACAGGCATCGCTGACATTGACGAACTCGACTACGGCGTTGCTCGTGGCGAACGCAAGTGCGCCGACGAACTGGAGTGCGTGCTGTCCACCGCTCCGCCCTCGGCCGAGATCGCGGCGACGGCTGAGGAGCTACCAACCGCCGCCGAGGTATGCGGCATCCTGCGCGAGTATGCGCAGAGCAGCGCGACGGAGGCCGAGATCGCGGCGCGGGTGCAGGCGATACGGGAGCGGGAGCAGGCGGCGACGAAGGGAAACTGGTTCACCACGCGCCAGCGTTCGTCTCACGACTGCTACGAGCAAGAATACCGCATAGGCGCATCGTGGCCAGGCGTGAGCGAGCACTATCTCGGGCGCGTCTATCATGAACCTGACGCAGAACTCATCGCCCACGCCCGCGCCGACATCCCGTGGCTCCTCGCGCAGCTCGCATCCGCCCTCCCCGTGTCTCGCCCGACGTGGCGGGACATCGCGACGGCACCGACGAAGGACGAAGACGCTACGCGCCAGCGAACGCCTGACGTACCGGGTGCGGCTGGATCTCCGCGAAGCCCGCAACCGAAAGGCTCCAAGTGGCCGCCATTCACGACGGAACGTGAGCAGCAGATCGACGGGTGGAACAAATGACGACAGATCCCATTGGCGCGTGGTTGGCTGCGCAGAACCCTCCACGACAGCGCGAAACGGACCCGCTGAAGCGCCTGCATAACCTCGTCGATAATCTCCAACGGTGCGATCGCTGTCAAAGCGAAATGACGCGCGACGATGAGCCCGTAGTCCTCTGTGCGGCGTGCGCGTCACCACTGTCCGACCCCGCCCGAGAGGACGAGACGAAGGTTGGCGGCGTCGTCTTGGAGACAGGCGAGGAGGGATAAATGGGACTTGGCGATCAGCCAGACCGCGAGGATTGGCACTGCGCCAACTGCGGCGAGCGAAGCGGGATGCAAGGGCACTTTTCACCAACCGGCTTCACATGTGAGCCCCTAGCCCATCCCCAGGCGCGGCCAGTAGGTGCCTGCCCAGATTGCAGCCATCCATGGACGATGCACAGCACCGACCCGACCACGGTGAATAGATGTTCGTTTGGCAAGCATTTGCTCGGCTGCCAATGCGAGCGTGTAGCTCCGCCGTCCGACGAGACAGGCGAGGAGGGATAAATGGCCGGCGACAAGTCAAAGATCCGGAGGACGATCGAAGCGCTGACAGAGCCCCTGGCCCCTCCCCAGGCACGGGAGGAGACGACGATCAGAGGTATAGACGCCTTCGTGGACGAACTCCACGACCCGCCCTATTCGCCTGCCGGAATCAAGACGGTGCTTCTGGCTTTCGCGGCTCATGTCAAGCGTCAATTTAGCGCTACCCTCCTCGCGGAGAAGGCCGCCGCCGAGCGGGCGCGAGACGAGGCGCAGCAGGAAGTCAGGCACTACCACAAGCGGGCTGATGGCGCATTCGAGATGCTGAAACAGGCCGAATCCCAACGCGTCGTCCTGCAAGCCGAACGGGATGAGGCGGTAACACGAGCCGAGGGGGCCGAGCGCGATCTCGCGTTTCGTGATGCGTCGCCCTGCACAGATCCCAGCTGCGCCAAGACGCGGGACGCTTGGCGCACATGGGCAGCTCTCGAAGCCGATGGCGATGGCGCCGATGACGTGTTGCGGTCGACCATTTCCGAACGGATCGCCAGCGTGACCGACGAACTGGATGGCGCGCGTGACGCACGCACCACGCTGACCGCGCAGCTCGAGGAGGCGCGGAAGGAACTGGACGACACGCAGGCGGTCGTTCTGGAACTCCGAGACCAGATCGATGAGGCCAATACCGAGAATCTTGCCGAAGCCGCCGAGTCCCAGCTCGCGGCGCTGCGAGGGGCCCTGAAGTCGTGGGATGAGGCTACCTTTAACTCTTGTGATGAAATCGCCGTTGTCCCCGAAGACCTGATGGCGTCAACGGTCAAGCTGCGAAGCGATGTCGCTGCCGCCCTCTCCGTCTCGCCGGTCCCGCCGCAGACTAAGGACACGCCATGACGCATGCGGAGCTGGTTGACGTTGCGTCGCACTGGCTGCGCAACTCGCGCGGGTGCAACGTCGTCCTGACCGAGCGTGGCACGCATGAGATCCCTGACGCCATCGGCTGGGGCCGGCTCACGATCGTGGTAGAGGTCAAGGTGACACGCGCTGATTTCGTAGCCGACCTACGGAAGCCTCACCGTAACGGCCCTGCGTCGTTCGGGCGCGAGCGGTGGTATCTGACTCCTGCCGGGCTGTTGACGCCCGACTCGGTTCCTGCGCAGCCGTGGGGTCTGCTGGAGTGGGACGGCCGCGCCTGCCGACGGCGGTCACAGCCTACCATTCTGGAGCCGTGCTTAGAATCCGTCGAGCACGAGCGTCGGTTACTGCTCGGAGAACTGCGCGCGTACCACGCACAGGGTATTACCTACAAGAAGGGCGCCGAGCGGTGGAATCCAGTCGTGTGCGCCTCACCCGAGACGACAGGACGGGAGGAGTAGATAGATGGGTGTATCAGGCGGCGACAAGTCCAGAGCGATGGCAGAGGCCAACACGATCCTTCGTGTGCCAGCAGGGTCCAACCTGCACGGTCTGAGCATTCCAGGCACGGACGACAGCGATGAGGTCGGCATCTGCATCGAGAGCATCGAGCATGCGATCGGATTCTCGGAGTTCGAGCAATACATTTACCGAACGGCGGCTGAGCGTGAAGGCCGTCACGACGCGCCGAGTCAGCACGGCGATCTGGACCTAACTATCTTCAGCCTGCGGAAGTTCCTACGGCTGGCCATGCAGGGGAATCCTCAGATACTTCAGTGCCTCTTTGTACCGTTCTCCCTGTGCCTTCAGCGTGACGCGCGTGGAGCACAACTTCAGGACCTCGCGCCGCTGATCGTGAGCCGCGCCGCCGGGCATCGGTATCTCGGCTACCTGGAGGCGCAGCGCCAGCGGTTGCTTGGAGAGCGCGGCCAGAAGAAAACCAATCGGCCCGAGTTGGAAGCCAAGCACGGCTACGACACAAAGTACGCCATGCACATCCTGAGGCTTGGCTTTCAGGGCGTCGAGTTGATGTCGACCGGCAAGCTGACATTACCGATGCCGGAGAAGGACCGCGCGTTCGTCTACGCCGTGCGCCTCGGGGACGTACCGATGCAGGACGCGCTGACAAAAGCTGGTGAACTGGAACGGCAGATCAAGGACCTGCTCGACGATGCTCCAGTTCCCGCCGAGCCAGCACGCGAAGAGATTGAGGCGTGGATGGTCAACATGTATTTCCAGAACTGGAAGGCGAACGAACCGCGCCACTGGTTGACCCACGATCCGAAGGAGCCCTAGATGGCACAGTGCTGGAAGTGCTTCAAACGCTGTCAGGCTGGTATGCGGTGCATCTGGTGCGGGCGCGGGCCGATGTGCCTGTCGTGTAAATGCGACTGCAAGAATTGGCCGAGCGCCACGCAGGAATCTGAGCGGAAGGAGCCCTAGATGGCACAGTTTCGGAAGAAACCCGTCGTAATCGAGGCAACGCAGTGGTTCAAACATGGCGACCACCCCGCCGTCGTCCCTGTTCCGTACGATCATCCAACGTCGCACCATGCGATCAATACGGGAGAGTGGGGCTGGTGTCCAACGCTTGAGGGCGGCCACCTCGTACAGCCGGGTGACTGGATCATCACGGGCGTGCAGGGCGAACGGTATCCGTGCAAGCCGGAGATCTTCGCGGCCACCTACGAGAAGGAGCCCTAGATGACACACGACTGCCCCCGGTGCGGCGAGCCCTGTGACTGCACCGACGTCGATCCGGAGACCGGTGAAGGGTGCCGGGAGTGCTCGGCCTGCCACGCGGCGTTGAGTGAGAAGGAGCCCTAGATGGCGGAGAAGACGAGGTTGGCATCGCGAGTCTCGTGGTGGCTCGCCGGCCGCGTGAACGAGATCGCCAAAACGTTCACATGGGAATGGGCCGTCTGGTGGACGGCAGCCCTGCTGCGATTTTCAACTACCGGGCAGCGCGTGACTGTCACACCGCTAGGCCCCACCTCGGAAACGAAGGAGCCCCAATGAAGGAACAGGACCGCGAGCGCGCTGAAGCGCTGTATGAAGAACTCGGCGGCGATCTGTGTATTTGCCAAAATGCCGACGTGTCGCACTGGTGTGAGTCCTGCCAGGGCAAGATCGACACCATCATGGCGTCGTTTCGTCTGCTGCTGGACTCGCGCTCGCCAGCGTCCCTCTCGCCTCCTGAGGCGCAGGGGAGCCGACCGCGTCCAGGCGTTGCCGGGAAGATTCTCCGACGTCTCGTGATGTCATTCGACTCTGACGATGATTTCGAGTTGCTCACCGCAACGGCGATGGCTCGCAAGTTCCTCGGGCTCGTGTTGGCCGATGACGATGAATCAGGGGTGTTCGCGGCCAACGGGATCGACATCGATGCCGAGCTGGCCCACCTGGAGTCGCAGGCCCCCTCGAGCGCCGCGGGCAGAGGGCCGGACGATTGGGACGAGTTCGCGGTGGCGGCCTTCTGCGAGGGCTTCTCCGCGCTCACTTTGATGAAAGGCGCGGATCTGGCCGAGTGCTGGCTGTGGAGCCACGTGCGCCTGCAGCTCGATCACATGGGCCGCAACGTTGTGGACTTCGACAGCCGATTTGCGTCGGGGAAGGCTGAGGCCGCGCCGCCGCACGCGCCTCTGTCCGAGCAGCTCACCGATGCGATGAACCGAGGGGACTGGCACGCAGCGGCGATGCTCCTGCTCGCGAAGGTGGACGAACTGTATCGAGCCGAGCCGCCACACGCACTCACCGACGCGGACTATCTCGCGATACTTGAGCGCGTGCGAGCATTCGAGCGATGTACGTCGCGTTCGCCCTGTCGATGCTCTTGCAGATGTGCCTAACAATTCCAGAGATGGCGACGGCCGCGGATAGAACGACGCCAAGATCGATGTAGCCTGGAGAGGCGTACTCGATTGCGACGACTCTGCAACGCTCGTCTTCAGGCACGATGCTTTGGAGTACCTCATAGAAATCAACGGTGCTCCATCCTCCGCGCCACGGAAATCCTCGGAAGGCGTATTCGACCATCCCTTCCATCTCGCCATCGGCTCCGAATCGAATGGCGTGGAAGAAGGAATACGACTGAACATATTGCCGCCCGAAACCTGAGAGTTCCAAGAGGCTCCATGCTCCATCCAAAGGCAATCTTCGAGTCCCAAGCTTGGGCGCGTCGGCCATTTCTGCTATCCTTACCGCTAAGCATATGCCCAAGGGACCAAAGGGTCAAAAGCGCCCGGCCGACGTGATCGCGAACGCTGTCACGGTCATGAAGATCGCCACGGGCGAGATCGAGGATACCGCCGGGCTGACGAAAGACGGCAAGAGCAAGGCGGCCGTAGAGCTAGGACGCCTCGGTGGCGCCGCGCGTGCGAAGAGCATCAGCAAGGCTCGACGCGTCGAGATCGCCCGAAAAGGGGCAAGAGCGCGGCACGGAAGCCGAATCAAACAACGCTTGACAAAACAGCGCTAAATTCGTATAAACTTGCCCAACGCGTCGCGCAAGTCTTCGGCGCAGGAGGTTGGCTCATGGATACGAAGGCGGCTCACGCGTTTCTGGCTGATCAGATCCCAATAAAGCAACAAGTCGTTTTGCCGCCCGCGTTTAGATCGGCCTACGCCGAGGCTGCGCCCTTCGGAGCCGGCTCACCAAGGGCTGCGACGACGGCAAGACGTCTTCGTCCCTCAAAACTGCGCGATGCGCGGTTCGCAATGCGGCTCACCCAAACTGAACTCGGTGACACGATAGGCAAGACGAGACAATCGGTCTCGATGTATGAATCGGGACAAACGATACCTGAACCGCTCGTGATGGAGCGTATTGCGAATGCTGTCGAGCAACCCCTGACCTATTTTGTCGATGATCCTCCGCCAGAGTTTGGCGAATCCAGTACGCGGTTTTTCCGCGCGTTTGGACTCAAGACGAAGCGCCGTAATCTCGCGTGCGAAGTACTCGGAAGCTGGTTGGTGAAAACAGCCAAGTGTCTCGACGGAATCGTGAACTACCCGTCGGTTAGCATCCCACTAGCGCCTGTGCCTGAGAGCGCCGATGGGCGCTATTCGCCTGAAGAGATCGAAGCACTTGCCGCGCAATGTCGCCAAATGTGGGGTCTCGGCCAAGGCCCCATTTCCAACGTTGTCTCTCTCCTTGAAAACAAGGGCGTGATCGTTTGCCGGTACGGAATCCCAAACGAAACCATACAAGCGTTCTCGTTTTGGAACGGGAATAGAGCGTTCGTCTTTCTAGCATCGGAAAAAAGCTCGTCTGTCAGGGCTAGATTTGATGCGGCGCACGAACTCGGCCACCTGATCATGCACCGAGGGATCGGCATTGAGGACATTGAAGATCAGCCCGAGAAGCTGAAGCAAGTGGAAAGCGAGGCGGACAAATTCGCGAGCGCGTTCCTACTACCAAAAGGGTCATTTCTCGGTGAAGTGTTCAGCACTCGACTGGATGCATTTTTGCCGTTGAAGCGACGTTGGAAGGTGTCCATTCAGGGCCTTGTAATGCGGTGCCACCACTTGGGCGTTATTGATGACGACCAGTATTTGAATCTGTTCAAGACGATTTCTTTTCGGAAGTGGCGGAAGCGCGAACCATACGACGACGAATTTCCGATGGAAGAACCCAAGTTGCTGAGCCGGGCTGCCAGCCTAGTGCTGGAAAGTGGGCACCGATCCGCCGACGAACTTGCCGCAGCGATCCAGATCAATCGCCGCGTGATCGAGCAATTGTGCAACTTGCCAGAGGGGGCGCTAAATTCCACGGCGACAATCACAGAATTTAGGCCATCCCTAAAATAACCGCACGCTTGACGGTAAGCACAAAGTTCAGTATGATTCTGGGCATGAACCGGCTGCCTATCGCCAAGCGTATTCAAATCCTCTCGCTGCTCTGCGAAGGCAACTCCATGCGGTCAACCTCGCGGCTGGCGGACGTGTCGATCAACACCGTCTCCAAGCTGCTGGTGGACGCGGGGCGCGTCTGCGCCGAGTTCCATGATGAGAAGGTGCGCGGCGTGAAGGCTCGCCGCGTCCAGGTGGACGAAATCTGGTCGTTCACCTACGCCAAGCAGAAGAACGTCGCGGGCGCGAGCAAGGCCCCGGCTGCGGCTGGCGATACGTGGACGTGGACCGCGCTCGATGCCGACTCCAAACTGATCGTGTCGTGGCTCGTCGGCGGACGCGACACGGACTACGCCATCGCCTTCATGAACGACTTGCGCGACCGCGTGAGCAACCGCATTCAGCTCACCAGCGACGGCCACAGGCCCTATCTGGTGGCCGTAGAGGAAGCGTTCGGCGGAGACATCGACTACGCAGTCCTCCAGAAGATTTACGGGCAGGACGCGAATCCTGAGAAGCGGTACAGCCCGGCCGTCTGCCTCGGATCGAAGCAGGAAACGGTCTGCGGCGCACCGAATCCGAAACACATTTCTACGTCGTACGTGGAGCGTCAGAATCTCACGATGCGGATGCACATGCGCCGCTTCACGCGCCTGACCAATGCGTTCAGCAAGAAATTCGAGAACCACATGCACATGGTGGCTCTCTACACCGTGTTCTACAACTGGACGAAGATTCACAAGACGCTGAGAACGACGCCTGCGATGGCGGCGGGGCTGACGGAACGCGTGTGGGACATGGCGGACGTGGCCGCGATGATCGAAGAGTCCGAGATGTTAGTCCCGGCCGCTCAGGCGGAATGAGACACTACCCCTAAACCTGCAAACTTGACCACTACCATAGAGAAGGGCTTACCGCCCCATGTCTCCACGCCATCTCCCGATCAAGGTTCGCGGACGTGATCTTTCCATCGGGCGGCGGCCCCTTGGCGGGCGATGGCGCTGCGCTGATCAGCGGTCAGCATGCGGGCGCGGGCGTGTCCCCCTCGCGCGCCCACCGCGCCGTGCTCGGCGTAGGACTCGAGGAACGCCACCAGGACGGCATCGAGCGTCGTGTCGGCATCGCTGGCTTTGGCTTTGGCGCGGGCCACGAGATCGCTCGTGAGCCCGCGGAGAACGTAGGTTGGCATCAGGCGCTCAGCACCGTGACCGGCGCTAGTAGTGGCAGGAGGCTGGCATCCAGGCGCCTTAGCGTGTCCAGCGTGACCTCGGCGAGACGCTGCTCCATCTCGGCCAGGAGGGCGTCGATATTGATTTCCTGCGCCACTAGTCTGGCGCAGGGCAACTCACTGACGTACCGTAGGTGCGGGGTGGCGGTGGCGGCGAGAATCGCGCATCGGATGTCATCGAGGGCCTGTGCTGTCATGTTCATTGGCTTATCCTTTCGCCCGGCCGATCAGATCGGCCGGGAGTCTGCGCAGCGTGTACGATGGCATCTAGCGGAGCGGCGTGACGCCCGCGACGGCAGCGACATCGGCGGGCCACATCAGGCGTGGCGCCGGCCCGCTCTGGTCCCAGTACCCGACGAGGTCGTCGATGTCCTTGGCGGATCCTGCAGCGAGGACCACGTCGCCGCGGCCGGCGAGGCGGGCGTATTCGGCGGCGACTCCGAGCGCGAGTTCGTGCTTGGTGGCGTTGCGGTTCGTAGGGGTCTGTGTCATGGCGCTCTCCTAGATTGCAAAATTGTAGAAGCCCGGCGGAAAGGCGAATGGACTCGCAAGCCCAACCACACACGCATGCCTTCAATGAGGCCGCCGGGCGAGTTGAATTTACGCGTGAGACATTTCGCCGATCGCACGCAACGCGCCGCCTGGATCACAAAACGTCTCTGGCTCGCGCTCCCCGACCCACTTGATCGCCTTCGCTGCGACGTCATAGCTCTCGACGACGTCTGCGCCGTCGCAGGTACGCCAGACGTCGTGCCACGTCGCGCCGCCACTATTCGGGCTGAGGGGGTTATCGAGGCCATCGCCGCGGAAGTTGGTGTAGGTTGTCATGGCGCTCTCAGCTCTCTTTCGATTCGAGAGCCGGCGTAAATGCCGGCTGACAAGAGACACTATACATGCTTGCTGGCAAGCTGTCAAGCGGGGAGATTACTTTTAGTAAGTCCTAAGGTGAATTCATGATGGAACAAATACCCTCGCTCCACGAGACACCAGAGACGACGACGAAAACGTGACGCGCTAGATGTCACCTTGCCCTCTCCAACCGACAGGATCTCCGCGGACACCGCTCACGAAAGGCTCGTGACAATTTGACCCGAAAAGGTGGCTGGATAATCGCGTGGTTCATCTTAGCCGTGTTTTTGGCGTCGTTTCTGGGTCATGTGTCTGGCCACAGCCACGATTGCCAGATGCGCGGCTATGACGGGTATGACGCCAAGAGGAGAACCTGTCGGCGTACGGCGACCACCATCGAATATGAGGTCAGGCCAGTCAGGCCGGAACGCCAGCCATGACCGAGTGGCTGAACGTCGTGTTCATCGCGTCGCTGTTCGGAGTGGGCGCTCTGGCTCAAGCGCACGTCGCCATAGCCAAGCACCAGGGGGAGAAGTGGACGATGTCGGTATTCAGCATGTTCTTCTTCGTACTCGGCGTCTATCTGTTGCGGAATCTCGGTCGATGACCATGCTCCGCGATCCCGAGGAATGCCCATCCTGCCGCTCGGTCGGTCGCTTCCGGGTAATCTCGAGCCGGCGCCGGCGCGGGTATCGTCGGAAGGTGCTGCGCTGTAGGGAATGCGGGCAGAAGTGGCCCGCGTTCTTCACAAGCATCGATCCGCGTCGAGCCTGGGAGTGCATGTCGGACGCGGAACGTCGAGTCTACGGCGTGAAACATCCAGCCGTGTGACCACACTGCGTGTCCACTTTGCTCCACGTGGAACGTTCAGTCGTATTCTGTGCTCGGGCTTGTGTAGCAGACGAGGTCGTCCTTCCTTCAGCGCATGCGCACCTTACGCACGGATCTCTCCGCTCGAGGTCGATCATGGATCGGTGTGATCTTGGACCAACTCGGAGGGGTGTGTTTCACGGTCGCCGGCTGGTGCTTCACGACACGCGAGCGGATCAGCACGGCCGCGCTCGCCGATGAACAGCAGAAGGCCATCTATCGGCTCTACACGCCGACCGGGGCCTTGCTCTACGTCTCTCGACAACAGGGGCAGGCATGAAGGGCCACGACATCACCTGGGAAGATGACGGGGCGATCGGCTTTCGCTGTCACGCTGACAAGCCCGGTTCACCGGTGACGACGTCCACTATTCACGGCCTCACTGAAGGAGACAAAGTGGTCACCTGCCCGCGCTGTGGTCAGCGGCTCAAGGCGTCGTGGTCCGTCACGTTGGTGGAGACCGACGAACCTGAAACGGTGGAGGCGTAGATGCCGTACTTCCCGCCCATCTCGGCGCCGGCGCCGTATCACTGTCCAGGCTGCGGCGGGTGGTTTCTCGTGAATGCGCAGGGGATCTCATGCTGCGTCCTGCACGCGCCGGGGACGTGCTGCCACGAATACGAGCAGGCGGTTCCTTCACCTGACGAACACAAGCCGGTCCTGGACTGCAATGGCGACGAAGTCCCGCTCGGTATCTACGCGGTCTCGCAAATTGTCGAGCAAGAGCCGCAGCCTGGCGAAACGCACGTCACCTACAAGCCGACGGGCAAGGCGGAGTACTACATCGATCGTGTCCGTGTCACGCAGGCAGAGTACGACCGAGCGATCGAGGAGCACTTGCGGGGCCGTGGCCGATGAACCAGTCCGAGTTCATGGCGATGCGACCGGGCTCGATCACATCACTCCGCAATCCGTTGGCGGCCGAGACGGCTGGGAGAATCGAGCGCCCGCGTGCGCGATGTGCGACAACGGTAAGGCGGCCACGTCGTTGGTCTTATTCCTGCTGGCGTCCCATCGGGCTCACGGCCTTGCTGGTCGACGTCGGTATCGAAGCGCCATCTCCCGTGGCGCAGGCGCACCGTGGCATCCGTCAACGGATCGCGCAGCAGTTTTACCGAGGGAATGTCCGCTGGCCTGACGGACAGGCGGTGTCCGCATGACCAGCGCGCTCGCGTTCCTTAACGACCTCGCGCAATGGCTCGGGCGCTGGATTCCTCGGCTGGTCCTGATTGAGCCGACGCACCGGGGCGTGCTCTTTGGTCCCCGTGGATCGGCGCGGCAGGTAGGGCCAGGTCTTGTTGTCTACTGGCCGATTACGCACGCCCTCGTGCAGGTTCCGGTTACCACGCAATCGGTGCAGTTGTCCTCGCAGGTGCTGCCGCTCGCGGCCGCCGCGGCAGGCATCGTACCTCACGTCCTGTTGTGCGCGGCGGCTGTTCAATTCCGTGTCCACGACGCGGTGCTCACGGCGACGAAGGCCCTCCACACGCACGCCCTGATCGATAACCGTGCGCAGGCGGCCGTTGCCCGACATGTGGGCCAGCGCGACGATCTCGCGGCATGGGCGGCAGCCGTAGTTGATGAACTCGAAATGGAACTCCGACCATTCGGCGTCACCTTGGAGCGGCTGGACTTCACCCAGCACGGCACCGGCGTGGCGCTCAAGAACGTGTCCGATTGGAACTATTCGGACTCAGCTCACGGAACGAGGCCAGCGCCATGATCGGCCCGGTCTCCATGTACTGGCGCGATCAGCCTTTTGCCAGCAATTCCGCACATTCGGAGACCGCGCCGACCCCTTGTGCAACTGCGGCCTCGCTCAAGTGCTGGTCGAGATCCGCGAGGCTGACCGCCGAGTCCGGTACGCGCGCACCGCGCCAAGTCGTCACGCTGACGCTCAACGGCGAGGCGCTGGTCCGTCAGGTTATCGAGCGTCTACTGTCTGAGCCTCGTCGGCAGGGGTTGCGATGACCCGCCGCCAGCTCCTCGCCTCCCTCTTGGCGGTGCCGGCAGCGGCGCTCGGTGCGCGTCTCGTGCCGACGTCACCATGGGCGATCGGCAGACTGGACCGCGTGTATGGCGCCGGCGACGTGTACGGCTACGCGGCAGGCTGGGACAGGGCGCAGGGACAGGACCAGACCGCGATCGTTCTGACCGACACGGACGGCTCCATCCTCTTCAGCGGGCGCATCACGGATGTCCAGCAAGGCGATGGCGCCAACTGGGAACACGTGTGGCGTACGCGCGTGGAAGCTAAGTCATTAAATCACAAGCAGTTCGGAGAGGGGACGTGACGTGCCCTCCTCTCCGCAGGCTCCAGCCATGCGCAGAGACCAGCGTACGGTGTCCAACCCTGGTGACCTCTGGCAAGTGCGCGAAGCACAAGGAACCAACGGACAAGGGTTGGACCACCGACGCGACCCGCATCCGCGGCCGCAAGCTCCAGCGTCTACGAGTCGACCTCTTCGCCACAGAACCCCTCTGCCGCCTCTGTGCTGCCCAAGGCTACACGCGTGCGGCAACCATCCGGGA
>Ga0137422_1000019_pt1 | contig 50059 bp, 59 predicted proteins | sample EasRivERMZT551_2_FD_102330 | JGI IMG/M metagenome (GOLD analysis project Ga0137422, IMG submission 102330) | Soil microbial communities from meander-bound floodplain in the East River, Colorado, USA - East River MetaG ERMZT551_2 | ecosystem: Environmental > Terrestrial > Soil > Floodplain ... | reverse complement strand
TTCATGGTGCGCATATGAAGAAGATCAAGACCCTATCGATTGGCTTCCACATCGGTATGAAGACCAAGAGCTACTTCAAGTATGCAAGGGGACACTCATCTGGGTCGAAGCATGGCACCCTCGTGGGAACAATCTCAACCCGCTCCTTTGGACACTTCAAGAACTTCACTAGGCATGGCCGCTTCGACACCATGAATGTGATCTTCAGGAACCCTGCTACGCTGGATAGCGTCTTCATCTGCATCGACAAGGATGAAATCGAGATCGGCATTGGGAAGATCAATCAAGATGATGGGGTGGCCAAGCTCCCGTTCCAGGTCTTGAAGTTCAACATAGGTGGTGTCTCTCCCTACAAGGGAGACATAGATGCGAAGACCCGCGCCCTATCGTTGGAACTTGCATTGAAGGGCCTATTGGATGGGCTCAATGAGTTCCAATTCTGGCAATACAGAACAGGAGGAACGCACAGCAAGAAGAAGATTGGACGTGGGAAAAACGCCACATATGTGACGGTCCACAAGCCCACGGTGACGCCTAACCTTGCATGTGAGTGTGGCGATCATTCCTATAGCCACAACCTGACATGCGCTGATCTATCGAAGCTCATCAAGGAAGCTAGGACAAAGGTGCCGCAATGAACCCCATCGACGAAATCATCAACGAACCTGAGAACCTCTCGCTCAACAAGGCTCTCACGAAAGCGCCGACCTCCGTTGAGGACAGCGAGATTGACGGCCTCATAGAGAGGCTACGAGAGGACCGCGCCAAGTTTATCCGTGAAGAAAAGGCTCCACGGGGCCGCAAAGCGAGGATGCAATCCGATGAGTTGGTTGTCGAAGAAGCGTTACCCGATCCCCTATGAGCTGTGGTGGGTGCCGCTCGTCGCCTATGGCGCCGTGACGGTGCTCTCCATCCTGATCCTATGGGTCTTCCTCTGCATTCCACCAATCTGAAAGGAACGTGCCATGGCTAAGAATAACCCGCGCAGTGAACGGATCGCTCATCTTCCTAGGTTTGCCCTAGATGTGGGCGGGGTCCTCGCCTCCATGCAACACGATGGAGAGCCCCAAGAGGGCTCCCGTGAGTTCCTATATGCCCATTTGGACATGTTTGAGTTCTGGGTTCTCTCACAGTGTGGCACGACCCGGAAGCATGACACCATCAAGTGGCTCAAGGAGCATGACTTCCCAATCCCACATAGCCGCCAACTCTATGTGAACTTCTCCGAGTTGAAGTGGCCCGATATCAACAGCTTCAACATGCGGTACTTCATCGACGACCGGCCGCGCCATGTGGTGCCTGCTGAACGGTCTTGTCCCTATGTGAAGGCGTTCTTCCTCTTTGGATACCACTTGAAGAGCGGCTTTGCACAGCGCATCCATATCACCAAGGATTGGGCAGCCGTGACGAAGTTCTTTGAGAAGGAGCGCAACCGTGTACAGCATCCAGCAAAGTGAAGTCGGTGGGTGGGACGTAGTGTTAGCCGCTGCCGGTGGGTGGCGGTCTAAGCCCACCATCCTGTGCAACAAGGAGACGCTGGCTCAAGCAGCGGCGGCTCTCATCAACCTCCTGGATGACGAAGATGAAGAGAAGGCATGGGAAGCAATGGCCCCTGAGAAGACCGAGAAAGCCGTCATCCCTGGGGCAATGGAACATGCATGGCAAATGGCGACAGGTCTTATTGAAGAAGCTGAGAAGCGCCAGAAAGAGCGCGATGCGATGGGGGCCGTCATTGAGAAGGCCATCGTGAGCCTCTCCAAGGGCTTCACCGACATCATGAAGCGGCCGCCTGCTACCAAGGAAGTCCTCGTCTCGAAGGTTGAGGAGACGAAGGCGCCCAAGGCTGAGGAAGCGAAAGTCTCTTCAAGCGTCTCCAGTTCTTATGGGAGCATCATGACCCCGGAACAGAAGGAGCGCTTGGAGAAGAAGAAGGCCGAAGCCAAGGCAAGGATCGAAGCTGAGAAATCGAAAGCCCAAGAGGTGATCGCGCTATGACCGAACCAACCCTATTCCATCCTGACATGCCCCACATCCAACAGGTGTGGGACGCAACTTCCTTGAAGTCCCTCATGGAGTGCTCACACCAGTATTACCTTCACAACGTCCTCGGCTACACAACGAGGGAGGAGAAGGTCGATTTGGAGTTCGGCTCCATCTATGGCGAGGCCGTCGAGCTGTTCTATAGGCGGATCATGGAGGAAGGAGACACGCATGACGCGGCGGTGCGCGCCGCTGTGAGGCTCGTCCTCGGGCGCACATGGGACACCGAACGGAATGTCCCCACCCTCGGTGAATACGTCGATGGATGGCGGTGCCTGGGTCTCACCAAATTCAAGAATGAGAAGGGCAACCCGGCTAAGTGTCCCTTCAGCCACAAGGGGAAATACTTCCCAATGCCATCGCCGGGCTTCTGTGGCTGCGGATCGAAGACCGCCGTCGAGCGGCTATGGCTGCCGGCTACCGATGTGAAGGACCGCATACAGCTTGTGCGAGCCATCGTCTGGTACGCTGAGGAGGTGAAGAACGGTGCTCTCAAGCCGATCAGTGTGAAATATCCCGACGGTTCCCACAAGGCGGCGGTGGAGGTTCAGTATCGAATTCCATTTGCAACGATTGGTGGCATCAAGTACCACGTAGCAGGATGGTTTGATGGTGTGAAGCAACTGTGGGGTGATGGACCTCAGACCCATCCTGGGGAGGGAGAGGTCTTCATCACTGACTACAAGACAACGAAGAACCAACTCAATGACCAATACTTCTCGCAGTTCGCGCCGAACGTCCAGGTGGACCTCTATGGTCTCGTGGCAGGTAGGGCTCTTCCAGCAGATATGCCCTATAGCGGTGTCGCTATCGAAGCCATGCAAGCCGGCAATGGCTGGGTCAAATTCGGCTGGCGGGTATATCCCCACAGTGAGGAGCGGAAGGAGGAGTTCTACAAGGAAATCCTCATCTGGCTCTCTATGGCTCAACAGTTCGCCATCCAGAATTTCTGGCCGCGTAACCGCACCGCGTGCCGGTTCTGTAACTTCAAAGAAGTCTGCAAAGCGGAGCCGTCCATCAGGGAAGCGATGCTCAACGCGAAGTTCGAAAGGTCGCGTTGGAACCCCCTCCTAAGGAAAAGGGAACCAGTAAATGTCGGAAGTGAAGCGTCCCCGGTTGTTCAAGAGACACAACCAATGGTGGTTAGAGGAGACTGATGGAAGCGTCTATGGCCCCTTCCTAACGTATGAGGCGGCCATGGCGGCGAGGGCGCGGCGACTTGCCGCATGGCGCGGAACGGCGAGATGAGCTACAACTCGCCGCGACGAAGTTCGTCTCACAAAAACGGAGAAAACCTATGATTATTGCAATGCTCTTAGCATGCCAGATGACTTTCGATGTGCCGCGTCATTGTAAGCCCCGCCATGAGCGGGCTATGACGCTCTCTACCGCTCGTTCGATCTTCTCCCATCTGGAGAGGCAGAGCGGTAACTAATTCGGCATCGGGCAATCCTGCCCTTCACTCATGATGCCGAATGGCTGGCGGAAGGCGCGTCCTAAGAGCCCGTGACCTTCCGCCAGTCTCCCATGGTGGGGTAGAGGGGCGACCCTCTTTTGGCTAGGCGAACCCCTGGCACCCACACCCCTTCTAAGAGGTCCATGCCAATGGCCAACGCACTCACCCTCCTCGGACAAAGCCCCGCTCGCCTCCTGGTCACCGGATTTCCGGGAGCCTCAAAGACTGGAGCATTGGCTTCTTTAGCCAATGCCGGATGGAAGCTCCGCATCCTGGACTTCGATGGCAATCCGGAGAGCCTCCTCCTATTCACGGACAAGGAGCGGCTAAAGAACATCGATATCGTCTCCCTGGAGGACCCCATCGTGGACAAGGAGGGGTTCCTCGGTCCCAATATGCCTACCGCTTTCGCGAAGGGGGTCCGCCTTCTGGATCGATGGAAGTATCAGGACCCCACTGGAACCCCGGACGATAAGGGGGTCTGCTGGATCGATCTTGGCCAATCCAAGGATTGGGGTCCCGACACCATTGTGGTGCTCGACGGGATCACCGGGAACGCCAATGCAGCCATGAACCGCGCCCGGTCTCTGGCTGGGAAGACCCCACTGAACACCACACAGGCTGTGTGGGGCATGGCGGCGGCCGATCAGCTTAACTTCCTGAGGCGGCTCACGGCGACTACCAACAAGCATCATGTGATCGTCATCAGCCACCTGAAGATGGTGGGTCCTAAGGATACCCAGAGCGGTGACGGCGATATCACCAAGGAGATCAAGAAGCAGGCGGTGGATATGATCCCAACTCGGTTTTATCCGACGGCGGTGGGCTGGTCCCTGCCTCAGACGATCAGCGGTGAGTTCCCGATTGTGGTGAACTTTGAGACCAAGTTCAAAGGCTCCACCGGGACAAGGTGCATGCAGGTTCTGCCCCGCAGCGACATGGATATCAAGGTCCCTGCGAGGAACCTGGAGAAGCTAAACGGATTGGGTCCGGAAACGGCCCTCAAGGAACTGTTCATCGCGTTGGGTCATATACCCCCCGGTTAACAGTGGTTGCAACCAGAAAGGAAATGACATGACTGATGAAGTGACTGACTACGAGAGCATCCTCAAGGGCTCTTGGGACAACATCCCGGACCTGAAGCTCCTGCCTCCTGGGACATGGCGTCTCAAGTGTCGGGCGGCTAAGTTCAGCCCCAACAAGAACCCCAAGGTCTCTCCGCAGATCGTATTCGCCTATGAGCCGGTCGAGCCCATGGACGATGTCGATGATGAGGCTCTTGCGGCGCTCGGAAAGAACTACAACTACTCCGAGAACCGCATCTTCGAGCGGCTTTGGGCCGGTGGAAGCGCCAACGATTGGGCCAAGATCACGGCTCACCTGGCCCTCCATGGGATCGATGCCCGGAAGGACTACGGTTCCCCGGAGGAGGCTATCGACGCATGCAAGAACACTGAGGTCCTGGGTCACGTCGTCCAGGAGCAGGTCACCAACAAGACTACAGGCAAGGTGACCACTCAGAACAGCATCTCGTTCTTCGTTTCGGCCGAGTAGGATTGGGCAAACTCAATCCTCCGCCGAGGAGGGGATGGGAGCCCACCCCGTCCCCTCCACCACTTAACAGAAGAAAGGAACCTACAATGGCAACGCCTAAGGGAATGGAAAGCCTCTACAGCCTTCTTGGGATCACGGGTGATCCTCAGGGAAAGGCCGTCGAGGAGTTCAACAAGATGGCTACTGAGAACGGGTTCATCCCGGATAAGGAGCCTCCGACGATGGCCTCTAAGATTTTCGAGACCATCATGGCCCACCAGCATGAGCAGATGGGCGCTGCGGATGGGAAGATCATCATGAGCCATGCCATCGATTGCCTGTCCCGGTGCCTGGGCGACCTCCTGGCGCACTTCCCCACTGAGGGTCAGCGGTACGCGGCTCTATCCGCTACCTCTGACATCATCATGGGGAAGGCCCTCTACTGGGTTCAAACGGGCAAAACCCGGCACCCCGTGGAAACCTTCACGGACGCGGTCGTTGTTGACGGGGTCAGCAATAAGCTGGAGAATGGGCCTCCCGTATCAGGTCTCATCTCTGGGTTGAAGGTCCCTAAGCCAAGTGGCATTCAAGACATCTAGGTCTATCAGGACTGGTATTCGCAGGAGCCCTCAGTCGTCAAGGGTTCGCGCTATGGTCGCTCAAAAGCTCTCTGACATGAGAGGGCTTGAGAAGGGACGGGCCTATCAAAGCCCAGCCTTCAATAAGGCGGTCCGCGTGGGATTGACGTCTGGGGGCTCCGCAAAGACCCTCAAGAGACTGGGGAAAGAGTATGGGAAGCCCACAGAGAAGCCTAAGAAACGTCCTCGATAGAGCTGAGGCCGCTGTCCTCTTACCGCCAACCACTGAGCCTGCCCTCGCGACCCTCCTAAGGGCCGCTGTTTCGCATGCTCTGCTCTACCTACCGTTGGCGGTCCTTGAAGATGTTGTTGAGTTCCGGAAGAAGTCCGGCATAGAAACCGACTAGACGGGGACCGGGGACCGCTTGGCATGGGCGGTCCCCGGCTTTTTCATGGCTACCTTCACAAGAGTAAGAAAGCCCCGCTTTGAGAACCGCTCCGAGGAGTACGGTCGGAAGGTCCCGGCCGACTTCCCGCGTAGAGCGCCTTGTAAGCTGGCCTTCATCGGTGACGCCCCGCAGGCGTGGGAGTGCGAGAAGAACGCGCCCTTCGTGGGTCCTACTGGGATCATCCTTGAGAGCGGCATGAGAGCCGCCTCGATAGACCGCTACGACTGCCTCCTCACCTATGTCTATGATGAGAAGTTCGAGGGGGACGACATTGTGCGGGAGAAGCGGCGCCGGGGCTCCGAGTGGCCCGCCTATCATGAGGCATCGCTTGCGCGGGTGAAGGCCGAAATCGAAGCGGCGAACCCCACTGTGGTCGTCCCGCTTGGCACCAATGCGGTGGCCGCGTTCAAGCCCGGTGGCAACATCAGCAACCTGAGGGGCCAGCCCTTCATGGGAGAGCGGCTGTTCTTCGGGGTGAAGTTCTTCCCCATCTTCGACCCCGACATGGTCCGGCGTAAGTACAGCCTGTTCCATGTGTTCATCGGGGACCTCAATAGGGCGCTGGCCGAGGCCGAAATCGGGAAGCACATAGAGCTTCCGAAGCGGCTCCTGAGCATTGCGCCGACCATCGAGGAAGTGGAAGCCTTCGTGGATGAGGCGGCGAAGGCGCCTCTACTGAGTGCCGACATCGAGACATGGTGGAGCCCTGATAATGCGCTCGTACCAAGAATGGTACGGGGTATAGCGTTCGCGACCTCAGAGGAGCGGGCGATGTATGTCCCCTTCATCTCGATGGACAACCTCAACGCATCCTACTGGTATAGCGCGGCCAAGGAGAAGCGGGCTTGGATGGCCTGCAAGGCGATCCTGGAGAACGATGTCCCGAAGCTGGGACAGAACTTCGGCGCCTATGATGTGCCCTGGCTCCTACAGAAGATGAACATAAGGCCCCGCAATTACTGCCACGATCTGCGGTTGCTTCACAAAGCTCTTTACCCGGAGCTACCGGCGAGCCTACAGTTCATGGGAAATTCCTACAGCCGGCAAGGCTCATGGAAGCATTGGGCCGGCGAAAGCGGCCTAAGGCAGAAGCAGAGAGGAGATAAGCGCGATGAGTGACAACATCCCATGTGTCATCAAGCATCATGAAACGAACCAGCGAGGGCTTGTCACCATCTTGGCCCGGCCTATCAGTCCAAGGCTGTTTCATCACCTAGGGAACATCTTGGTATCGAAGGCCGCGCTCCATGCAACGGGGCTAAAGCCGGAAGATGTTAAGGTCGGGGACAGGGTAGAGCTTGAAGTAATGGCCTACGCTTTCAGAGTGTTCAAACAGAAGGACAAAGCAGATGACGCGACTGATGAAGAAGAAGCCAATGAGTGACGAGGAATACGAAGCGGCCCGTAAGGTGCTGAATGACAAGCTGACTGAGAAGACTACCCAAATCCAGGACACGGCGCTCCTACAGCGGAAGCTCGTTAACGACTTCCATGACATCCAGCGGGAGTTGTGGGACCTCCAGAACGCCTGGACTACCGGTGAACTAAGGGAGATACGAGGTGCTTGACAGCGGTAAGGACCTCCTTGGGATCATCCTCCGAGGGATCGGCTGTCTCCTAGTCTGGGTCGGCACCATCCTGCTGGCTTTGGCGGTTATCGATCTCATCGCGAAATGGTACTCTGTACTCCCATCGTTGACGGGGCTTGTCCTCGTCGTGTGGGGCATCGGCCTCATCTATCTCAGCACATACATGGAGTGGTAACATGAACCTACTGAAGAACATCGTGAAGGACCTCAAGGGGGAAAGCCTCCCTCAGGAGGAGAAGCAGGCTTACCGGGTCATCATGACCCTCATCATGGTCGCCGCCGCAATTCCGCTTACCATGTTCGTTCACCCGGTCCTTGGGCTGGCAGCGGCTATCATCGGGTGCGTGAAAGCCTGGAACTTCCTTAGAAGCAGCGACTAAGTGTCGCATTGCAAGGAGCCGTGTCATGCAGGAGAAGTTCTGCTTCCGGTGCCTCAAGTGGGGCCATCAATCCTACCAGTGCAAGATGCCAATCGTGCCACCGACTGATCCCCTTCCGAGTGCTTGCGCGGCTATAGCGTTCCTCATCTTCGTGAGCTGGTCCCAGCCAGCGGCGGCTCACTCATGGTACAGCGCCTATTGCTGCAACATGCAGGACTGTGGCCCGATCACGAAGGCCGAACAGCGCAACGGGAAGTGGTACTACACCAACAAGACGGGGAAAGCGGTGGCAGTGGACGCTGACACCCGCTTTGAGCAGTCAAAGGACGGCGAAACTCATTCTTGCGAATGGTATGGCAAGCTGAGGTGTCTCTACATTCCAGGTGGGAACTGATGATTGAGGAATTCTGCGGCTTGTATGCGGAACTGTCTGAGGCGAATGGGGCTCCGTCCTCCATATCGATCTTCTTCAAGACCGAGGCGGACCGGCATACGATCTATAAAAAGCTCATGGCGGAACTCGATGCCATGGGGGCGATAGGGACTGGCGAAACTCATCCGCCGTACCTTCTTACGATAAACGACTGCCACGTTTATCTGAAGGTGCGCGGTAAGGTTGGATGAAATTCAACACGGTGGGCCTGGAGAAGGCCCAGGAGCTTCACGGGGAAGCCAAGTTCGCGGCCTATTCGTGCCTCGATGCGACCGGCACCCTTGAAATCTTCAATCGCCTGAGACCCAGGCTCAACGCAAACCAAGTGCGGACCTACAAGTGGAACCTGGCGCAACAGACGCCGGCTTTCATCATGGGTATTCGCGGGGTCAAGGTCGATACGGTGGGCCAGAAGCTTGCCCTGAAGGATGTCACCGAGAGCCTGGAGAAGACCGCCGATGCTATCCAGGCGAATGAATGGACCATCAAGTTCTGGGATGGCGTCGAACTCGAAACGGGCTTTTGTCCCAAGTCGGAGAAGCTGACGAAGACCGGGAAAGAGCAGCGCCATAAGTGGCCCAGGACCGCCGTTGGTGAGCCGGCTGTGAGCCAGGACGAGATGCGGTGTGAGCGCTGCGGGATGCCACGCTTGAAGCCTATGCGGTTCCAGCCCGCGTCGAAGGATCAATGCTGCCACCTTCTGTATGAGAGGATGAAGCTCCCCAAGAAGTACGGGCAAACCGGTTCACTCACCACGGATGATGATGCATTGGAGCAACTGTCCCATGAGAAGCCGAAGTACAGCTCCCTACTGGAACTGCTACGGGAACATCGGGACCTCAACAAGCAGAGGGGTTTCCTCTCCGCTAAGCTTAGTCTGAGGGGCCGCTTTCATAGCGGGTTCAACGTCTCTGCACCTTGGACCGGCCGGTGGAGTTCGTCGAAGAACCCATATGGGGAGGGCGGCAACCTACAGAACATCGCGGAGAAGCATCGGTTCATCTTCGTTCCGGATAGCGGTCGGAAGCTGTGCTATGTGGACCTGAAGACCGCTGAAAGTCTATTGGTTGCGTATATCGCGGGGGATGAAAAATACATCGAAGCGCATCAGCGGGACGTTCATACCTACGTCTGTCGAGAGGTCTGGAGTGAAGAAATACCGTGGACGGGAGACCTCAAGAAGGACAAGGCGCTGGCTAAGAACACCTACCCGCCTTGGGACAAGACGGAGGGGCACGACTATCGGTTCCAGGCGAAGCGGGTCCAGCACGGTTCTAACTACGGGCTCACTCCACGGGGGATGGCGATGATCGCCAAGATACCCATCGTCCGGTGCGAGGAGGCCCAAGGAAGGTTCTTCAAGGCGTTCCCTGGCATCAAGGAGTGGCAGAACCAACGGCTGCAAGACGTGTATGAACGGAAGCCGATTTACAACCCACTGGATCGGGAAGTCCGGCTCCTGGGGCGGCCCAACGACACCCATACCTACAAGCAGGCGCTGGCGTTCGGGCCTCAGAGCGGGGTGGGGGATATCCTGAACATTGGGCTGTGGAGGCTCTCACAATATGATCCGGAGCTTCTGGAAGTGCTGGCCCAGGTTCACGACGCGGTGCTTTTCCAATACAGGACAGAACACGAAAAGGAGGTGCTGGACATCTTGGGTGGGTGCATGTCGGTCAAGGTCCCGGTGCGCGACATCCATGGCAAGGAACGGGAGTGCATCATCCAGGTGGAGGCCGCAATCGGCTCCAACTGGAGCAAGCAGAGTAAGAGCAATCCAGAAGGGTTAGTGGAGATAGAGCTATGAAAAGGGTGAACGAGCAGATTACGCAGGAGAAGATCAGACAGACCGCCAAGAGGTTCCCGGACCTAAGGAGGACCGACCTCGCGGAGCGGCTTGGCGTCAACAGGGGCCGCATCACTGAGGCGCTGGGGTCAACCCGGCCCCGCACCAAGAAGAAGGACTAAGCCAATGCTAGTCGTGAAGGTAGAGTTGCACAGTGCCGTCACCAAGGAAGTCACGGAGATCGCCCGTTCCGTCATATGGAATGAAGGCGGCAGCTTCCAGCATGGTCCAGGACGTTACAGCTATCGGTGCCATGTAGTTAGAGGGCAGACCCCTGCGAACTTTGATGAGAACATGCAGCGGCAGGTGTGGAAGGAAAGCGGCTGGGTTCACGGCTATGCCAGGAGTCGGGAGCATGTCTTCAATTTGGTGAGCTTGGCGCTTCTGGCGATGGGCTTCGGCTTTACGGAGACCAACAAGGGCGTGGAAATCCGGCGCGACCTCAAAGAGTTCGAGAGGCGCGCTCTGGACGGAACCCCAACGGAGCAGTGAAGTGGCTAAGCGGAATGTCAAGAGAGCGGGAGGGAGGCGCTCGCCTCCCTCCCGAAAGCGGGTTACCTTCACGGCTAGACGGGGTCCCACCCCTAAGAGGACCCGCCCCATGCGCGACGATGAGTTCATTGAGCAGTACAGAGCCCTCGGACCCAACAGGCTTGCACAGGCGCTCGGCATAGGGGAGCGGCGGGTTCATGAGCGCCGTGCGAAGATTGAACAGCGTTCAGGGACGAGCTTACGGATGGGACAAGCCAACCAATACACTAAGGGGATGCCGGTTCAGAATGAGAAGGTGAATGCCCAGATCAGCGATGGGATGGTCTTCATAGGCGGGGACGCGCACTACTGGCCGGGCATCTACAGCACGGCGCACCGGGCCTTCGTGAAGCTCATCAAGAAGATGAAGCCCCGCGTGGTCATCATGAACGGGGACGCGCTGGATGCCCCATCTATCAGTCGGCATCCTCCGATAGGGTGGGAGAAGGTGCCGACGGTTGAAGATGAGCTATGTGAGGTGCAGGAGCGGCTGGGAGAGATCGCTGAGGCGGCGGGGAAGGCTAAGAAGATTTGGACGCTAGGCAACCATGATGCCCGCTTCAATAGGCGGCTGGCGGAGGTGGCGCCGGAGTTCCGGAACGTGTATGGAACGCGGCTCGTGCATCACTTCCCGGATTGGGAACCGTGTTGGGCGGCTGAGGTGGGCGATCCCAAGAGGGCGCCTAGTGCGATTGTGAAGCATCGGTTCAAGGGTGGCATTCATGCGACACATAACAATGCGATGTGGTCTGGCCGCACCATGGTTACGGGGCATCTCCATAGCCAAAAGGTTACGCCTTTCACGGACTACAATGGTACGCGATGGGGGGTTGATGCGGGCGCTTTGGCGCCGGTCTGGGGTCCCCAGTTCGAGTACCAGGAGCACAACCCACGTAATCACGTCGCAGGGTTCTGCATACTTACCTTCAAGAAGGGGGCGCTACTGCCCCCGGAACTCGTAACTGTCATCGACGAAGCCGGTGGCTTCGTCACGTTCAGAGGAGAAGTGCTCGATGTCTGATGAGAAGCCGAGGGGCGATATCTACTGGCCAACTGAAGGAGGTTTCAAGTGGATTACAAGAGAGGAGGCGAGCCGTTTGAGTATGACGGAGCTTGCGAGGCGGATCGCAAACGACCTCGGGTGGCTCAAGCCAGAGGGGCAGGCGAAGGTTCTGGAGGAGGTAAAGCTAATCCTCATGGACCGCATGTGAAGCAGTCGAGGTTCATGTCGTGGGTGGAAGCATGGGGCAATGTGGCAATCGGGTTTGGGATCAACTTTGGGGCCAACTTACTCGTACTCCCGGTCTTCGGCCTACCGGTTACGATGACAACTGCTTTCGGGATCGGGGTAGTGTTCACCGTTATCAGTGTGCTACGGTCCTTCCTTCTAAGACGGTTGTTCGAAGCAATCCGCATCCACAAAGGAAACTGGAAATGAGCAGGGTAATCGACTTTCTGAAGCGGTATAAGAAAGCCTTCCTATGGGGAGCGGTTATGCTGCTCATCGTGGTTGGTGATGCAACTTACCGCGTCCTGAAGCGGCAGGCGCCGCCGCAGCCTACAACGGCCGCAGACGCCCCAAAGAAGCCCGTACAGCAAAAGATCGCGCCGGCAGCGGGCAAGGTAGCTCCAGCACCTGCGGAGGCCCCGCAGCGCGTCTGGCAAGATTGATCTACAACTCGAAAGGGAACCAACATGAGGAAGTTTGAGACGGGTGCAACCCGCGACACCAACACAGACAAGCTCGACTATCGTGGCTTCATAAGCCCGCTGGCTATGAGGCGGTTCGCTGAGTACATGCATAAGCATCGGAAACAGCCCGATGGCTCGATGCGGTCCTCCGATAACTGGAAGCGTGGGATGCCCCCTGAAGTTTACATGGAGAGCTTCATCCGGCATTCGTTCGAGTTGTGGCTGGCCTACGAGGATGCCCCTCGTGATCTATGGGAGCCTAAGGCCGGCGATGACATCGAAGACGTAGCATGCGCCATCCTCTTTAACATTCAGGGATGGCTCCATGAGCGCATGAAGCAGAAGCTGGTCGAGACCGTTCCAGAGGAACAGCCAGAGTTCGACTTCAGCGTGAAGTACGCCCCGGAGTGGCCGAAGGCCGGAAACTTCGGGGACTGAGTAACTTAGCAATGAAAGGAACCAACGATGACACTGACCCAAGGCCAGGAAGTAGGAATGGCCATCCTATCCGACATGCAGGAAACCCATGAACGTTGGATTGCGGACGCCACCAACTTGGTGATGTCGGTCCAACTACCATCGCCGTTCTCAGGCGAGGACGTAAAGATCGCGCTCCTCAACAACGGTCTACGGAAGCCGCGTCACCACAACGTCTGGGGCGCCTTCATCATGTCCCTCATCAGGGCGAACCGCCTGGAGAGAGCGCCAACTACGGGGCACACCAAGACCCGGATTAGCCATGGTAGGCGGACCCAGCTCTACGTCAGGCTACTTCCGCTAGCGCCGATCCTTCCGCCACCAAGCTTGAACGGTGGCGACAAGTACGAGCTTCTTCCCATGAGCTAGTTGTCGCCGGACTTCTGCTTCAACCAGCGCTGGACCGTCTCCGTCTCCAAGATACGGATGGCGGTCCAGAACACTGTCAGCAAAGTGGCGACAGCCGGAAGTGCTTCGGCAAACCAGCCGACAAGCGCAAGGAAGCTGATGACATCCATCGCCGCCTTAACCATCTCGTCACTTTGTGGGCTGAGCATCTTCTTCTCCGGCGAACTCATTTGTAGACACCGATCCATGCTTGGCTAGGACTTCCTCAACCAGGTCCCCCATCCCCATGCGTTCGGCTTCCATCGCGAGGCCGTTGGCGTACTCAACAGTAGCATCACGGAGCTTCGGGCTCACCGACTGGTCGCGGTGGGCCTGCTGTAGCATCTGGGCCGCCTGTTCCAACTGGGCACGGAGCGTTTCCCGCATCCGGTCGTCAGGCTGCTGGCCGCCGCCCATCGCCGCGTCCAGGTCGGGAGAGCCGGTTCCCGCGACGGGTCGGCTGAACTTTCCTGCACCTTGTGGACGTTGAGCCGGCACAGGCACCGGTGGCCCCGGTGATTGCATTGGCTGAGCGGGAGGCATAGAGGGAACCGGTTGGCCGCCTCTTGGCATTACCATACCACCCATTCCCGATCTTTGCGAGGCCGGGCCGCCCATGAGGCTGTCGAACGGGGTTTTCTGTGGCATCACTGGCTCCCTGAGATAGCTGACTTCTTCTTGGTGTTCATCCGCTCCCGCTCATAGCGGTCGGAAGCCATGGTGTACCCAGTGTTGACGCCAGCGCCTAGGCGCTTCAGGACCTTCATGGCTTTGAAGGCTTCCGTCATGTTCTCCGGGACCTTGTTGTTGAGGAACCGCTCCATCTGCGGATTGACTGCGGCCTCAACGAGGAGCTGGGTCGGGTCCTGGTCGCGCATGGCTTTGGCGATCATGTCACGCATGCCCTTGCTGAAGCGGGCGGGATAGGTGAGGGAGCTGTAGGAGCCGCCACCGACGACACCGGCGAAGAGATGGCCGGCGCGGTTGCCCAGGACGTGACCCATCCATGAGGTGGCTTTCCGGGCCAACCGGAGTGGGCTCGACTGCTCGCCGGCTTCCCATGCCTTGGCACTATTGACGATCCTGGTGATGCGTTCCGCGCCGTCGGGGCCGAAGACGGTCGTCATGAGGCGCTGGTTCTTCGGGTTCGACATGTGGCGCGCTATGACCTCAGCGGACTGACCCTTCGCGTTGAGGAAGAACTCCTCTGCCACGGCGCGTCGGAAGCCGTCCATGGCGTCGGGATCACGGGCGAAGCTCCTGATGAGATCGGCGGCCTTCGCGGAGGGGTTCGATGAGTTCATGACGTTCCGGACCGCCGCTTGGGGGTCCTTCACGCCGTACTCCGCGAGGGCCGAGGCTTGCCAGGACTGCTTGTCTTTCCAGAGCCAACTGATCCGCTTGACTGCGGTCGTGAGGCGGCCCGTCACGTCGGCGTAGGCGTCGGCCCTGTCGAGGATTTTCTTCTGGAAGGAGGCGGCACCCTTGGTCGCGGCCTTCGCCATGTCTTCGCCGGTCTGGCCCGCGATCTGGGCGGGCTCATCCACCATCTGGCGGAAGTGGGCGCGGAGAGCATCCGATACGTCGGAGCCGACCGCCAATTCGGCGCGCTTCGCTCCAAACACTCCTTGGACTGGTTGGCCGGGGAGCGGCTCAGTGGCTTCACGAAGGGCAGGCAGACCACGCGGGTCTCCCATGAGGCTCTTCCCGGTATCACCTGGCGCTACTCGGGGCTGGCCTTGGGCATCCTTCGCCATCAGCTCGCCAACGGGGCCGCGCTTCCACAGGTCCCCGAGGCGCTTCGACACGGACCGGGCGAACCCGATATCCTGGGGATTGCCGCCAGCTTCTAGGAGACCCTCATCGAGCTTCTTTATGAGCAGGTCCTGGATTTCACGTAGGCGGTTCCGGGCGCCGGATTGGACCTCCTTGCCGGTTACGGTGGAGGCGCCGGCTTCAGTGGTCGCCTCGCGGATCGCGGTCCGGTGTTCCTGGAGCTTCTTCAGGGACATCGGGACAATCTCTTTGAGCCCCTTCATGCCCTTCACATCGCGGAGGGCGTCATTCAGGAAGTCCTGGTATTGCTTGTGGGGGATAACACGGTCGGAGGATGCGCTCTGGGCGATGTCGTCCTTGATAGCGGTTACGATGTCGGACGGGTCGATGGTGTGGGTATGCTTTCCACCAGCCCAGGCCTTCTCGTAGAGGGAGTTCTCATAGGGCTTCAGGACCTTGGTGTAGTACGCCTTGAGGCGGGCGTTGAGGATCGACCAGGCGCTCTCCGGGTCCAGGTTCCCGACGACAGAGGAGCCGGCGTCATCGATGATGTTGGCAACGCGGCGGTCGATTGTATCGAGGGCGCGCTTCGTGGAGTGCTGGGCGAACTCGGTCGCCTTCATGGCGTCCCCTTCGCGAGGGAGGATCGCGGTGTCGCCGTAGACGGGGCCGCCCAACTCGCCGCCAGCGTTGCGGCGGGTGTCGAAGCCGCGCTTGGCGCCCAGGACAGGGGTGGCGGATGCGACGCCGCCCACCATACCGCCGACCATCTTGCCGGTGACTTCTCCGACCTTCTTGCCGACTTCAGCGCCACTCTCAGTGCCCAGGATGCGGTCCGCGAAGGAGCCAGCGGTCTCGCCCAGCTTCCCGCCGACGGGCTCACCAACGGCTTCACCCGCGACAACGCCGGGGGCGGAAGCGATAGAGGCGGCTGCGGTGGTGCCGGGCTTCGCTAGGATTTCAGTGCCCATCCGCTCTACAAGGCCGCCTGGGGTGGCTTTGGCCATGGTAGGCGCCGCACCCCTCATGCCGGCGTAGAAGAGGAACTGGCGCATGCCCTCTTCACCGATGCGCTGGGACCAGGTCTGGGCCGGTCCCATGTAGTTGGAGAAGCCGGCGTCCACCATCGCCTTCATGAATGTCTCACGGGCGCGGCCGGGCTCCGGGAGGCCCTTGAAGCCGACGATCTTGGCAGCGTCCAGGGCAGCATCGAAGGGGAGGGAAGCGGCTTTCGCGGCCTCCGTGTAGAAGCCGGAGAGGATGTCGGAGGGGATGCCGGCAGCGTCGGAGCGGGCCTTCTTCAGGTCCCCGATGGGGTCGGCCATGGCCTTGTCGTAGCGAGAGCGAAGCTTCTCACTGAAGGTCATGTCGAGCGGGTTCTTCTCGTAGCTGTCCGTTATCTTGGGAGCCCGAGAAGGGTTCGCGTTGTGCAAATCGGTAGGAGCATCCGACAGGATGCTGTCCAGCGGATCAGCGCCGGCTAGGATTTCGTCAAGGGGGTCGGCCATTACTTACCTCCCTTCTGACGGAGCTGTTGACGACGCCGGGCCTCATTCTGGATTTGCTGTTTCATGGTCGCGTCTTGCGTCTCGCGGTACATCTTGGCGAGGTCGGCGTCGCTATCCGGGAACTTCAGGTCGGGAGCCGGAGCGGACGGGAGGGCGGCCGGCTCATCCGGTTGGCCGGGGGATGCGCCACGGGGACGGGGTGCCTTGCTGGGGCGGGCTTTACCGAGTTCGGTCGCGTCATCGATGAGGTCCCCAGGTTTCGGGGCGCGGGTGATCGTCCGCTCCAGGTTAGGCGTGGAGGGGTCATACTGGCGGTAGAGTTCCAGTTCCTTGTCGATCTGGTGGATGGCCGGGGTGGCCTGGTAGAGGTTCATGAACATCCGGCGCTCTTTCTCAAGTTCGTCGAGCTGCTTGCGGGTGCCGGTCTTCGATGCACCGAGGGCTTTGATCTCGCTATCAATAGAGGCGAGCTTGTCCTCAGCGAGGGCGCGGAGCCACTTGAGGCGGCTGGCATTGATGCCGGGCGAGCCGATCCAATCGTCGGCGTTCTTAATCATGGAGTTGGCCGTCTCCCACTCGGTCTTGAAGCGGGCCGACCTTCCATAGGCGTCCGCGATGGCGGTTCCTAGGGACTTCATCGCCATGGCGCGGGTCTCTTCCTCGGTGCCGATGTCGGCGTACTTCGGGAAGACGCCGCCGAGCCCGTTCCCGAGAGCGCGTTCCAAGCGGTCGGTAGGGGTTCCGGCGTAGATCATCATGCCGGGGCGGGTCAGAAGCGACTGGCGCTTACCGGGGGCCTCGCCGGGCTGCGGGGAGAGCTGGTTAGGGCTGTGCGGGTCGGAGGGCTTCTGTGGGCGTGCCATGGCTTCGCCGGAGACGCCGGGGTTCTGTTCCAGTTGGGCGTAGAGGTCGGGCGGCATAGCGCCGGGGTCGATGCGGCGGACTTCTTTCTGGGTGGCGGTGTCAAAGAGCATCCAGCCGCCGTTCTGCTGGTCGTACTTGAGGTCCCAGCGCTTCATGAGCCAGTTCACCTGTTCCTCGGGAGTTTTGAGGATGCCGGACTTCATGGCGAGGTCAGCGATACGCTCACGCTGGGAAGTGCCAACGCGGCCTTGGCCAGCGGGTTTGCGGAGACCCAGGATGATGTCCCGCTCTTCCTGGGAGCGGTGGACGAAAGCGTCGTCCTCCTGGACCTTCATGGGCTGGTTACGAATACCGCGTGGCTGGCCATCGGGGCCAGTGACGGGGGCGCCTTGTTCGTCCAGTTCCGGTCGGAAGCCGCCGGGGGAGAGGTCTTTGCCGTACTGCGTTTGAGGCGTGATGGTGGTCTGGATTTGCTTGAGGATTTCGATCTGCTTGGCCTGGGGGACCTGGAGGATGTTCTTCAGGAAGACGGGGTCGGAGAGGGCCTTCTGGCGGATTTCGTGCGGGGGTAGGCCGACGTTCTCCTGCTGGAGCTGGATCACGCGCTGGCCCAGCTCGCTCTCGGCTTTCGACACGGAGCCGGCCTGGGCGCGGGACCGGGCGCTCTTGGCCTCGTCATAGGCGAACTTGTCGGCCTGGCGCTTGCGGGCGCCGGAGGGGCCGAGGATCGCGTCGAAGATGTTGTCTTGGCCGCCGCCGTAGCGCGGTCCGCCGATCTTCGTTACGGGAAGCTCGTCTTCCTCGGTGGGCGTGGAATAATCGGGGTCCCCGGAGAGGCCGAAGAAGTCCGTTAATCCTTGGAAGGGTCCAGCCATGGGAGTTACCTTGGTTCCACGAAGCCGCCAAGAGTACCGACGATACCCTTGCCGAAGTTCTCAGTTGAGCCGGTCGATTGCGAGGAGCCGGTGCTCTGGGAGGAGGCTTCAGAGACCTGACCTTGCTGGGCGATTGGAGAGCCGGCAGCGATCTGGAGTGCCTGTAGCAGGGACTTGAAGCCGTCGCTGAAAGCGGTCATGGCGCGTTCGATGCCCAGGTCTTCGATGAGCCGGGGGAGGGCTTGGGACTTCAGGTTCTCAGAGAGGGTGGTGACTTCCTGCTGGCTGATCTGCTGGGCCTGCTGTTGGCGCTGGCGTTCCTGTTCGTAGGCTTGGAAAGCCATGCTAGTCGCGATACCCGAACTCGCATCTGCGGCTCCTCGGGTCGCTATAGCGGCAGCCCGGTCAAAGGCCGAACTACCTTTAGGCTGGGTGAACTGACCGGCTTGCGTGAAGCGGCCGGGAAGGGTCCGCGACAGGGTCTCTTCAAGGCCCTGCATGGTGGGGCGCTGAGCCTGCTTGATCGCCTCTTCCAGGAAGGGGTTCGCGCCTGCTTGGCCGGGCAGGAAGCCGCCAGCCATGGTGAAATCGGTAAGAGTTCCACGGAGGGGGTTATACGCCTGGTTTCCGAGAGCGCTTAGGGCCTGTCCCTCGCCGGGTGCCATGTTTGCCGCGAACGGGCCTTGCCACGTTGTGTTCGACGGGCTGAACGACTGGATCAGCGACTGGACGAACGGGTTTCTTAGCGCCTGAAGCTCTTCGGGCGTCGTGTCGATTGGCTTCGACGTGCTTTGGCTTGTCGCCTGCTGCGTGGACGTGCTTTGCTGTTTCTGCTCGCTTCCGCCGAACAGCATTTTTCCGATAGTTCCCACGGTAGGGGTCCTTCTTGAATTCGTATACGGTCGCGATTGGATGCGGGAACCCGGCGTCGGAGAAGGCCCTTGCCCAGACTTCAACCGGTGCCCCGGATACGTTTATCGCGGTAAACGCAGTATAGCCATGTGCGTGAAGGAAAGCGACTGTAGCTCGGACCATCTTGGCCCGGAGCTTGGCCCCGCCGTTACAGTGGAAATGGTGTACCAAGGGCAAGGGGTAGAAGGGGTCACCTTCCTCGGGCCAGACGATGATCGACAGGGCCTCTACCTTGTCAGGGGTATTCGATCCGGCGAGGCACATGGCCTTCCCCGCGATCACCTTATGGACGAGGGTGGTCCAGTCCTGGGTGCGCTTGGTCCAGGTCGCGAGAGCGGCGCAGACTGGGGGCAGCATAAAGGCTTCCCAGTTCTCGATAGGCGCAATCTTCATCCCCGTCCCCGTTGGTTACCAGTTGCCGAAGGGCCACGGAACTTGCGGCTGTATCGGCGGAGCGGCCTTTCTAACCGCTTTCAGGGTGGTCTTACAAGCGGCAATTTCCTTATTGAGGCGGTATTCGGCGACCTCGAACCGGGCGGCCAAGAAGGTCCACAACATGAATGCCATGAGGGCCACAGTGAGCACTGTGACCCAGTCTTCTAGGATGTCCCATAGGCCGGGCCAGATGACGTTCTGCCACAGCCAGATGATGCCCTGGACGACGGCTCCAATGATAGGGGCGAGGGCCGCTGCGACCACCGTGGCGACGGCACCGAGAACGGGCATGAGCCCGAAGAACCAGGCGGCTCCCACGGTGAGGCCGAAAGCCCCCAGTGAGATGCCAAGCCAGGATAAGGCGGTCTCAAGAATTTCGCTCATCGGTCGCCTCTTGTAGAACATCGGCCGCTTCCCCGGCAGCGGCGTCTATCTTCGATGGGACATAGCGTCCGTCTTTGCCGTCTTCCATCATCATGCGGTCGAGGGTGTTGATGAGGACCCAGACACCGATGCCGCTCACAGCGAGAACCACGAGGGACTGAAGGGTGAACATATCCTTGAGAGGCGCAAGGAACTCCTTGGTGGAGTAGAGGTTATCAAGGGTGAAGATGGAGCCGATGGCGGCCATGATCGCTTTGATGAAGCGGCGAACCCAAGCGATCAGGTTCAGCTTGCGGGAGCCGTCCCGAAATCGGCCCTCATTGTCCAGCTCCATGATGCGTGTAATGAGAGGGATTACACCGATCTGGGCATCGGTAAGAGTGGCATTATAGTGGCCATCGAAATCGTACTTACCACGCTCGTAGTGGGTCGTGCCGCTCCAGAGATAGGGGCTGGGGCAGAGGTTATTCGTCCGGTAACCGAGGCCGTTATATCGCTCAGCCCGCTCACAGATAGCCTCAATGTTCCAATCGTCGGCATTGTGAAAACCTTTCATTTGGAGGGCGTCAATGGCGGCATCTTCCCAGGTCTCGAAGGGGCCTCGGCCGGCCGGAACTCGATAGGTCAGCTTCCCGTTCCCTATGACCTTGTCGCCGTTGTGGAGCGCGGTGTCGAAGCGGCCGGTGCTGTCTTCCCGGTAGTGGAGGGCGGCGACAAAGGCCCACGGAATGCCGGTAGCGCGTTCGATGACCTTATAGCGTTCCTTGTGGGAGAGGCGTCGGTGGGCTTCCTCATCGATCCTGGTGACCCAGGTGTGGCGGACCTTCATGGAGCGGATGAGCGCCGTGTAGCGGTTGCTGGCGTTCGGCGGGAGGGCGGGTAAGGTTGGGACCTGCTTTTGACCGGGCCAGCGGCAGGCTCTGGCCTGTCTTCCGTCGAAGGTGGTGGTGGTGATGGCGTTCGACTGGTTGCAGCCGATGCAGCGCCAAATGTGGCCTTCTACGGAGCGGATCACTGTGACGTGATTGCCGCCTTGACGGGGGAACACGACAATGGCGCCGGGGCGCGGCTCGCTGTCGAAGCCGACCGACATCCAGGAGGCGGCTCGAAAGGGGAGGGGCGGAATGAGGGAGGAGAGGCCGACCTCGTCCATGATGCCGGCGAGACCGATGCCGCACCATGGCGTGGTGCTGTCGTCGGTCATGTCCGGAAACGCACCGGGGCCTCGGGACCATTCGAGGATGCGCGGGTTGGAGGAGGGTCCAGGGACTTCCCTGAACCCCTGGCCTTCTAGCTGGATAAGCCGGTCAAGCCATGGTGCATCGGACACCTGATCCTCCAGTCCCCCGTTAGTGCAGCGTTGTGGCCAGGAGCGGCTGGAGCGCGGCTAGGAACGTCACCGGGATGGGGTTCCGCTCTAGCTGTAGCTCCTCTTCCTTGAAGGTCTCCAGCTCGAAAACGAACTTCTCGCTCTGGAGTGCCCAGATGGCCTTCTGGGCGGCTTTCTCCTTCTCGCCTTGAGGCAAATCGTTCAGGTCCATTACGACCTGGTTACGGTTCACCTCAAAGGCTTGAAGGACTTCCCTGAGCTTCCCAAGGTTACGCGCATGGCGTACCCGGAAGGAAACGGAGAACTTGTAGTGCTTGGATGGGTCCTTAACATCCTGGTCGAGGCCCATGATGCCGGAAGCAAGCTCGTTTGCCTGCTGGACAGTCATAGTCAGCTTGATGGTGTCGTTCATGTTGGTTCCCTGTCTTGGTTGAGGAGGGGGAACTTAACCTTTGGCCTTCAGGAGCGCAACCTCATTTTTCAGGGTTTCCATCTCCTGGTGGGAAGTCCGGTACGATACGGCGAGCAGCTCTGCGGCCAGCCACAGGCGGGTCATGACCTGGCCCTGTGACAGCTCGTTGTGGACCCAGTTGGCGCGGGTGGGCATGCCTGGCAGGGAGTTGTGCTCATAGAGGTAGTCGCAGTATTTGGTGGGGTTCCGGGGGTCATAGCCGGCCGCCATGAGGTCCTCCATGATGGCGATGGAAGGATGCTCCATGGGCTCGGCGGGAAGCTCCTTCTTGTCCTCATCGAACTTCTTTGGGGCATCCGGGGTCTTACTGTTCCAGTAGGCTTTGTCGATGGTGCCGTTATCCAGGAACTCTTTCTGAACCGGTATGCAGGTCAGAAGCGTATTGTCGTCATAGACGGCCTTGGCGTTCACAGTGCCGTTGCCCTTGTCGCCACCGGTGGGAGCGCCGCACTGGACGCCATCCGCGCCCTCTGCAAGGAACAGGTCGTTCCCCTGATTGTTGATATGGAAGGGCTGGGCGTTCCATGACTGCTCGTAGGTGTGGCCGCCGCCGGAGCCCACTGTGTAGACGTGGGTACCGGTTTGCACGATGGCGAAGGCGTAGGTGGTGTTGGTCCCGACGGTGAGAGCCGCTCCCTGATCGACCTTGAGCCAGTTGTTGGCCGTCGCTACCTGGCTTGCGTTGATGTTGACGCCGGTCGCTGAGAGGGCCAGGAGGTTGTTGCCGGCGAGTATCCACGTCCAAGCATTGTCGGAGCGGTCAAACGCCCAATAGTCGTTGCCGTCGAAGTTGAGAAGCGGCACGTCGCCCGAGACTGTGAAGTAGAGACTGGTGTCGAGCAACATGATCTGGTTGGCCGACGTGATGCGCATGCGCTCAGTCGGCGTGGCCGAAGCATTGGAGCTTGTGTAGAACGATAGCTGGCCGGGCATATCGGCGGAGGCGCCGGGCGTGTCCCCGATGGAAGCGATGATATAGGCCGCTGCATCGAAGGCGGTCCCGTTGGAGCCGCCGAACGACAGGGTCGCGATGACATCGCCGCTCTGGACGATGGTGTGGGAGCCGTTCGTAGCATGGCGCGATTTGCCGAAGGCGATGTAGGTGCCATTGGCGTCGGCACTGTAGCGGGCTAGGCCGAGAGACGAGTTGTTGATGTCCGTGCCACTGATCTGGACAATCGGGGTGATGCCGGCCGCATGGTAGGCCGAAGAAGCGGCCGTATGGGTGGTGATGATCGTGCCACCGTCGAAGATGAGCAGGTTAGCGGCATGCGTGAGGGTAACATCCCCGTTGTTGAACCCGATGACCGCTCCAGACGCTAGGAACAGGTCTGAGAACGCGGTTGCGGCGAGACCGAGACCGGCACCGTCGTTAGCGTCCGGTACAAGGTTGGTGTTGACCGTAATCGTGGTGCCGGTGATGGCGGCGGCAGAGGCGCCTCCGATAACGGTCCCATCGATGGTGCCGCCGTTGATATCAGCGGTTGTGACGGTGCCGAGATCGGTCCAAGTAGCGCCGGCAGCCGTGGGCGAGGTGATGATCGTCGGAGAGGTGAGGGTCTTCGCGGTAAGGGTCTGAGTTCCACCCACAGTGACGACGGAAGCGGCATTGGTGCCAGCGGTGGTGACCCGGAGGTCGCCCGTGGAGACGGTGAGCACTGCGGCGGAGTGGGTGATGACGGAGTTGCCGTTATTGAAGTTCAACACGGCGCCGCTGGCGAAGAACGCATCGGACCACATCAGGGACGTAGTGCCGAGCGCCAATAGGTCGGAACTGCCGGGGGACAGGGCGGTCCCCGTGAGGTCCATGTAAGCGATGCCGGAACCTGCCTTTACGGCGAACCAACTGAACGACGCCTCTTCTGCGGTAGCGTTATCGAGGACTGCGGAGGCATAGAAGCTGGCGTAGAACTGCGATGCGGCGGCGCTGTCACGGCCGTAGAATTGGAGGGAGCCGACTACAGCGGCATCGCCATGGGTGTCGGTCCGCTCCAGGATGAAGATCGGGAAAGTCCCGCTGGTAGCTTGGGACATAACCGAGGCGCCGGTGAAGTCGAGCCGGGCCGCCGAGTGCGTAAGGGTGACGTTCCCATTGTTGAAGTTGATAACCGCGCCAGAGGCGAGGAAGGCGTCCGACCACATGAGGGTCGCGGAACCGATGGCGGCTCCATCTGAAGCGGACGGGAGGATCGCGTGGGTGAAGGTGTAGCCTGAGGAGGCGCCTGAGAAGGCAAGGGTATTCGAGGAGTGGGTAATGACGACATCACCGTTCTCCCAGTTGATGGTGCCGCCAGTGTTCAGATGGAGGTTCTGCCAGGCGAGCGTTGCATAGCCGAGCGAAGCGCCACCATCTCCAGCGGGGAAGAACGTCGCGCCGTCCAGCGCTATGACGTTGGCGGAGCCGAGCGCCCAGGTGAAGGCGTTCCCGGTGCGGTCATAGGCAGACCATGAGCCGGTCTCATAGATGATCCGGGTTCCAACGTCGGTGGCGGCGGAAGCCGGCATAAGGATCGCGCCGGTATCGACGGTGGCATTGTCGAGCTTGAGGACGTAGCCGAACTGGCCATTGTCGCCGTCAGTGCCAGCCGAATAAGCTTCAAGGACGGTGGTAGCCTTCTTGCCGACGTTGATGATCGTAAGACCGTGGACCGTGTGCGATGCATCGGCGGCGGCCTGTTTACCGCTCAGTGTGATTAGCCAGCCAGCGATCTGGGAGGCTTGGGCACTGCTACCGGACGGGTTCGACATCGTCACTTCGTTGAGGCAGACACCCTCTCCGAACTGGACGCTGTCACCGGCGAAGGAGGCGACACCACGGGTGGTCCAATCGGTGCGAGCGATAACCTGGCTGGTAACGCCGTGGAAATCCTTAGAGGAGGTCGAGTAGGTGCCGAGCCCATCGTTGGGGCCGAAGACGCCGACCCTCATGCCATCGGAGATGGTGCGGTAAGCAATCGCTTCGTAGTCGGTGGCGTCGCTATCCTGATGATACAGGGAGAGGGCGGAGCGCCAGCCGCCGCTTTCGTCGGCTGCCTGGACCTCGGACTGGGTGAGCTGGATTTTCGTCCCAGAGAAGGCTTCAAAGGTGCCGAAGTAGCCAGAGGCCGGGTCCGAGGCGATAGAAGCGGCGGTGACCGCGATGTTGAGACCCAGCGTACCGGTCATCACGATGCCGGCTGTGAAGGTCTGTAGGGCGCTCCAGGTGTTGGCGCCATCGAGGAGAGGGACCGTGTTCCCAGAGGTGCCCGTCGTTTTGCCGTCGAGCAGGTCGGCATCCAGCCCACTACCGGCGCCATCGACAGTCTTGATGATCTCCAGGGCCTCGGAAGCGGTTAGGTTCTCATAGGCACCGGCACTATCGTCCCAACCGAAGAAAGCGTCGGCTCCGGCATCAGCCAAGGTTACGGTGAGGCCCTGGATCGAGACGAGGTTGGGGAGCGTATCCAGAAGGGCTTCAAGGGCGGTTTCATCCGCCAGTTCCAGGAGGCTGCGGCCGTAAGCAGTGGTGGTTAGGGCAGCGATGGCGGTGAGGTCCGCATCAAGGGGCTGCTTCTCAGTGTCGAGTTCGTTCAGCGCCGATTGGACATCGGTAGACGATAGATTACCGGCTGCCACCGAGGAGATGGCGGAAGCGTCATGGGCGTCCACGGCGTCGGCAAGGTGATCCGATACCGACGTGGCGGTGGCATAGAAGGCGCTCGATTGTCCGTCGAGGAGATCAGCGTCTAGGCCAGAGCCAGCCCCATCAACGGTCAGGATGATCGCGAGGGCTTCAGCGGCGGTTAGGTTCTCGTATGCCCCTGCAACGTCATCCCATCCGAAGAACGCATTGGCGCCTGCATCAGCAAGGGTGACGGTGCGTCCCTGGACTGAGACGAGGTTCGGCAGCGTGTCGAGAAGCGCCTCAAGAGCTGTCTCATCAGCCAGCTCCAGCAGGGAGCGGCCATAGGCGGTGGTGGTAAGAGCGGCGATAGCGGTGAGGTCGGCATCGAGCGGCTGTGCCTCGTCACGGACTTCGACGATAGCAGACTGGACATCGGTTGCCGCGATGGAGCCGTTAGGGGCGAACGAGATGGCAGAGGCGGCATGAGCGGCGGTTCCATCTGCGACGTGGGTCTCGATGTCCCCGAGGATTTCCAGGAGCGCTTCCTGGACATCGTCAGCGGCTAGAGTTCCTGAGGGAGCAACCGAGATGGCAGATGCATCGTGGGCATCCGTCGCGTCGGCAAGGTGGTCAGAGACGGAGGCGGCGGTGGCAAGTGCGACACCCTCAATCGAAAGCGTTCCGCCGGAAGCGGTGAGAGTATTCGCGGTGGCATGGCCAAGCTCAATAGAGTTTACATAGAGCCGATCCCACGGCTTGATGTCCTTGCCGAGGTCCCATGTGCTGTCGCCGGTGAAGAAGGTCTCGTTGTTGAAGTCCCAGAATAACTCGTTCCCGACGGTGGCGCCGGCTGTGACTTCCTCTAGCCAGAAAATGTTGGTGGAGCTGTCGAAGGCATAGACGACACCGATATCCTGATCGACACCGTTGAACCAGATAGCTGGGTAGTCGGCGGCGGTGAGCTTGAGGGTGTTCCCCCAGCCATTGGGGAAGTTGGCGGCGTTCGATGTGATAACAACGGACGTGAGGGTCGGCGCGGTTGCGAAGACCAGCAAGCCGGAGCCGGTCTCGTCGGTGACCAGCGTAGCTAGGTTGGCGCTGGACGGGGTGGTCATGAAGGTGATAAGGCCGGCCGCTTCGTCCGTCAGCAGGGAGCCGAGGTTCGCCAGGGACGGGGTCGCCACGAAGGTGTCGAAGCCGGCAGCTCGGGTGATGGCGGCCCAGGACGTGAGGTCCGCGTCCAGGGGTTGGTAAACGGTAGAAAGTGCCGATATCGCAGCCAGGTAATCGGTCGCGACTTCAGCGATAGCGGTCTGCACGTCGGTGGCGGCAATAGAACCGGTAGCCGCGAAGGAGATAGCGGAGGCCGCATGAGCGGCTGAGGCATCGGCAACGTGGGTCTCGATATCGCCTAGGATTTCAGTGAGGGCGGCGGCTACATCGGTAGCGGCCAGAGTTCCAGAGGGGGTGACCGATATAGCGGAGGCGGCATGCGCGGCGGTCGGATCAGCGATGTGATCCGCGAGGCTAGCTTCGAAAGCGTCGATGTCCCCGATCCGGGCAAACAGATATTCGGTCATGGCGTCCTGTACCCTATGGTGTCTTCGGGCATAGACCAGCCGGCCGGGATGATCTCAGAGCGGCCCGCAGGAGGACCAATATGAGCGTAAATACGGGGGGTGTCGATGTCGATGGGCCGGTCCACAATCTCAAAGCCAAGGTATCCTCCACGGACGAGGAGCCTCAGGGGGCGAAGGCCGTTCACAATGGGACCGGCATGGGCCTCGTATATGACATGCTTGGTGGGGTTGCTGAACGGCCGCTCCGTGTCGATGGAGATATAGATTTCGTCATCCACGGTCTCGGTGGACAGATACCAAACGGTGCCATCGTCCCGGTCGGTTAAGCCGATCAGGACTGGCCACATCTTGGAGTTGTAACGGCTACGGAGCCTAGACATTGTTGTGCTCGATGATGAGAGTGCCACCGGTAGCAAGGTTGGTCCCACCGGTGGCGTTCCCCCCGAGGTCGTTCCCTGTGACGATGATGCGGGCGACACCAGCCCCACCGTAGACCCCATAGGCTGCCTGTCCGGAGCCGGAAGCGGCATATCCGATGAAGTTATCCGAGATGCAGACACGAGCGGCGTTATCGGCCAGTGAGATGTTGTTGTAGGTGGCAGCAGCGGCCTGCCCATTGAGGGCAATGACGCTGTCGGAGATATTGGTTGCGACGGGGCCAGCCTGTACCAGGACGCCGTGGGTGTAGTTACCGAGGATGCGGGACCCCATACCGATGGTGGTTTCACCCCGGAAAGAGGCTCCGATGGTAACCCCGGAGCCAGCGATGCAAGAGCCCTGCCAGAAGCCCTGTGCGAAGAAGCCTTCACCGGCTGCGAGGTCAGCTCCCATGTTGAGGTTGTGGTCCAGCTCCAGGTTGGTGCTATTGAGCCAGGTGGGGTAGGAGGTGCCGGTAGCGGCGGTATCGATCATCCGGACGCCGTAGCCGCCGTTCAGGAGGGCGCTATCGTTGCATGCGCAAGAATATGCGTAATTGTCCTGGATGTACCAAGCGAGGGAACCGGACGCGACGAACTTCCACACAGCGGTTCCATCGGTGATGGTGGTCGTGAAAGCCGCGTCGGGGGTTCCGCTGCCAGGGATGCCGGAGGGGCCTGTTCCAGCGCCGGAGGAGGTGCCGGCTGTGGAGCACTGATAGATGTTCCCGTTGTTCTGGATGATGTCATTCAGAGAGAAAGCGGTGGAAATGGCCCACGTCTTGAAGGTGCCATAGGTCAGCGGGTAGGGATTATCGGCGTTGAAGTAGTCGATTGTGCAGCCGAAAACGGCGTCCGAAGAGCTGGTTCCACCGACATAGATGCCCTGCGTACCGTGCATGTATCGCATCCTGATACGCCGGATGTAAGGCTCAGCGGTGTCGTGAACCCAGATGCCGTTGTGGTGGTAGTCAATGCGGACGTTCTCAATGCGGGGTGAGAATGCGCCACCGGTAATCTTGATGGCGTATCCAGAGGTTTTGTAGACCGAAGATGAGATGAAGAGGTCCTTCAAGCACTGATGACCGCTCGTCGATAGGGTTATGCTGTCCCCTGTGGCGTGGGCGAAGCGGAGTTCGGTGCCACCGGAGTAGTCCCCCATGCCATGTATTTCGATAGCATTCGTGGTGATCGTGTCCCACGCATTGAAGTTTAGCTGGCCACGGGGCATGTAAATCCGGGCTCCACCGAGGGCGGCGGCAGCGGTTAGGCAAGCATTCATAGCGGTGGTGTTGGTGGCGGCGCTGTTAGAAGCGTCCACACCGTAGTCAGCGGCATAGAGCCACGGTTGGGAGCCGGGGCTGAGCCAGGTGGAGCCGTCGCTGTAGAGAACCCGATTGCGGGTCGTATCATAGACGAGGCCACCTTCCCAAAGGGCAGCAGATGGCAGGTCGGCGGTGGCGACTTCCTGGAGGGGGAGCGGGGCCGCCATATCCTCGGAGCCGTCCTCCGGGAGGACGTTGTTAAGCCGGTGGAACGCGCTGGTAAGCATGTAGTAGAGGGTCCGGATCAGCCCATCATGGGTGTCCTCCCAGTTGGTGGCGCGTTGTCCGAAGGATGGGGTCTCCTGGATTTTATCAACCACAGCGGTGCTCCTTCAGTTCGCTGAGGAGCCCTTTCAAGGGGGTCTTGCACTTCCGGCATTGGCCCCGCCATTCCATCTTACTTTCGGCAGCCGCGATCTTCTCCCGCGTTTCGGGGGAGGCTCCATGGCGTCGGCCGAAGGCAGCTTTAGCGGCCTTAAGGCGGGCTGAAGGCGACATTTCGCGGAGGCTCATCTACGGCCTCCGGGGCGGGTATCGATATCGTAGCCGGTGATCTCCCAGGCAGAACCGTCGGTTCCTAGCTGGAGTTCGAAGTAGCGGGCGGCACGGAATGGTGAGATGAAGTGGGCGCCTTCGGAGAGCGCCGTGTCGAACTCAAAGGTCTCACTGTCTGTGATCGGGCCGGACGCATGGTCGGAAAGGCGGACCGTTATGTCTAGCGTCCCAGGCGAAATCTGGCTCGCGAACGGGTACACGCGGGCAAGGAGGCCCCTCATGCGGCCGTCTCCTAGGGCGCGTCGAGCGGTTCTCACGTAGGAGGGCAAAGCAGCTCCCGCGCCGGTCTGCACCGTGTTGATAACCATGATGGTACCGCCGAAGGTTCCCATGAGGGAGAGCGGGAACGCGGCGGAGAGGAAGCTGTCGTTCCAGCGGAGGAAGGTGTCCTCCCACGCATCCAGAAGCTCGTCCCAGGTGGTAAGCGAGGTGGTCGCGCTGTAGCCTTCGCAGGTGAAGGGGAAGTCCCGCTTGCTGAAAGGAGAGGGGGTGCGGTCCCCGACCTCTTCCAGGTAGTGTTCCACGTAGGCGGTCTCGACCGGGCTCTCCAGGTCGGAGCCGGCGCCGGTGTCGGAAGAGAGCGCCACTCCCCACATGAGTTCGCCCTGTTCCTCGTTGAAGTGGTTGAAGCACATCTGTTGGCGGGTGGCGTCACGAGTGCGAAGTACCTCGCGCCATACTTGCTTGCCGACCTCTGTGACCGAGACGCCGTCGAATAGATACTGGCTGTCCCAGCCGAGGAACTCATGGTAGTCCCCGAAGTCGGCTACGACACGGGTTGCAAGAGTGCCGATGCCGGAAGCGGCATCCCTGAAGACGAACACCAGGGGGTCTCCGACGAACTGCGCAACGGTCACATGGCGCTCGCTGTAGATGATGAGGTTATCGCCTAGGTCCTCAATCTCATGGATGTGATCGACACCATCATGGATGCGGAACTGTGAGGCGAGCCCCAGCGAGACATCGAGCGGCTGACCCACATCGCTATTGATGATCGAGGACGGCAACACTTCACCAGCTTGGGTGATGTTGGCGTAGATCATCATGTTCTTGTAGACCGAGAGCCGCTTGCAGGTGAAGTCAAGGGCACTCTGGATCGTCACCTGGGTGGCAGAGCCGTCCCAAGAGACCACGTAATCGACGCCGTTCGTGGCGAACCATAGGTCGTCCCCAGTGCCGTCATCCGGGTTCACGAAGACTTCGCTGTCCCAGATGTCGTAGAGGTTCCCGGTGAAGGCGCGGCGGATGGTGTAGACGGTTCCAGCGATAGGAGTGGGAACAGCGCTGGTCAGAGTGAGCTGGCTCTCACTATCGACGCTCTCAATCTCGTACCAGGTGGCAGAGAGGGACCGCTGAGTGGCGGACGTGAAGTTGATGAAGTCCCCTGCGGCGATATCATTGGTTTGCCAAGCGGGAGTGCCGCTGTTGGCGAGGACGATATCGAGAGCGGCGGTGGTGGCCGCGAAACCAGGCGGCTCAAAAGCGGCGGTCCAGCGGGCGATGCCGACGGAGATGCGGAACTCGTCTATCCAGCCCAACCACACCTCTGCGACGTAGGCGCCGAGAGCGCCGATAGCCAGAACGTCTGTCGCGTTGTTGACGGTGCCTGTGATAGCAACGTCGCCACCCTCCTGGACGCCGTCGATGAACATCCGAAGGATGTCGCCTGTGCGCACAACGGCGACATGGTGCCAGCCGGTGTTGACCGCGTCAGTAAACGTAGACGTGCTGTCGATCTGCGATGCCACACCGCCAACGTAGACATTGACGCGGATTTTATCGGCCGTGGTGCGGAACAATGACCACGCCGTGGTGGCCGCTGTGACCGCAACATCGCCCTGGCCGCCGAGAGCCCGATTAGTTCCAGTCGGCGCAGTGCAGTTGAACCATAGATCGATTGTCCATGCACCGCTGCCTAGGGAGAAATCCGCGTGATCCGGCGTCGATACATAGTCGCCGGTACCATCAAGCAGAGCGGAAGCGGTTCCGAACTTCTTCTCGGCGGTATCGGTGTGCGCATTGCCGGCAGCGGTCCATGTGTGAGCGGAACCACCAGCGTTACTGTCGGTGAAGGTCGTACCAAGGTCGCTGCCATCGCAAGTGAGCAACACCTTAGTGAACGCATCGTTGCCGCCACCTGCTTGGACGGTGCCTGTGGCGTAGCGGGCATTCAGATAGAGCGCGGTATCGGCTTCAGCGTCCCACTCATAGAGGTTACGGGTGGTGGCGACGATGTTCTTCTCAGCAACACCCCGGATGAAGAAGGTGTCGATCAGCGTGATGGGGTCCACAAAGGCGATAGCGCTGTAGGCGACCCAGCCGAGGTTGATGTTCGAGAGCTTGCCGTTCTTCACACGGAAGTTCTCGCCCGCAAGCAGGCCGGTAGCCGGCACCATCAGGGGGTCGATCCCCAGATAGAGGCCCAGATTAGGGTTGAGAATGGCGGTACTAGCGCTGCTGGCTTTCATCGTCATGCTCCAGAAGCGCCGGACCCTCATCGGCGGTCAGACGCTGGGGCGGTTTGGCTGCGTCTAGCTGTTCCCGGACCCCAGCAACAGCTCCAATAAGGGCACTGGTCCGCTTTATGGAGTTGGCCAGCATGTTCCGGGTCTGCTCCATGGCGGCTTGTACCCCATCGAGGCGGCCAAGCTGAGCGACACCAAGGGTGGTGTGCCAGCCGAGAGCGCAATCATAGACCATGTTGCCGGGTTCGAGGGGCGGCCTCTTCTTGTCCTTCTGTTCCACTGGGCGCCAGAACATGCAGGTGGGGCAGTGCTTCCGGCACGGTCCCCTCCAGTGCGGGCACATCTTGTCAGGGATGCTGGTATCGGGCGGGTTACCGAACGGGTTGAACATTCTTCTTTTCCTTTCCTACGCCGAACACACGGGTCCGGCGCTTCTTCCCCTTAGCGACGGGGGCCGACCCCGGCACCAAGGACAATCCTTGTTCCATGGCCCACTCCTCAACAACCTTGGCGACCTCGGGTCGCTCACGGGCAAGGAGCTTCAGCGCGAACCGGGCGACCGGAGCCTCTTTAGGAGACCATCTCATTGAGTTAGTCCTTAACGGCTAGGATGAAGTCGCGGTAGTTCACCGCGAAGTCCATGGCGGTTCCACTTCCACCGAGGGGAACGGTCCCTGAGATCGTGGTTGTAGTTGTCGTGGTGGTGGTCGTAGTAGCAGAGATGGATGCGGCCCCGTTTGGAGTGGCGACCGTAACGTCATTCGGGTTCTGCTCAGCCACGTTCGAACCGGTTACCGTGCCGGCGTTGTGGCTGATCGAGGTCGAGGACGACGATACCGACACCGACGCGGCGGACAGCGAGGACGACACCAGGTTGACGGCCGGCAGGTTCGCCTGGGTGATGGTGCGAGCCGTGAGAAGGTCCGAGAAGTTCTTCGCAGCGGTGGTCTGCCCAGAAGGAACCCCGGTCACCAGGCGCATCACGACATCGTTGTATCCAATGTCGGTTACCTTGGTCCAACCAGTGGGCGCATTGGTGTGCTGGAAGGCCATCCTGATGTGGCCTCCCGTGCGGAACTCCGGTCCGATGGAGAGCCAGGTCTCAGGGTCCGCCGCCGTGGCAATCTGGAACTGGTCCAGGGTCGCGTTGTAGCAGACGGAGCCGCGAGCCCAGTTGGTCTCGGCATCACGTTGGGCGGTTGTGTAGAAACCGAACTCATGGAGGCCGTAGGTGTTGTGCTCAATCAGGAGCCAGCTCTCCACGATATCGCGGAACGTGCGTTCGGCTGCCGGGAAGTTGGCAGCTACGTCATCGTCGGCCGGTACGGTTTCAGCGATTGAAAACGGCGGGCTAGCCATCGGGAACTCCCATGGAGGTATAGTACGTCCATGGAGATTACCATGTCAGAAAGAAATCAGCGAATAGGCCGGGGCCGCCTTGCATCGGGGTTCGGAACCAGGTGCGTCACGCCGGAGAGGCGGAGCCGCTTATCGGCGTTCAGGACCTCGGTCCACTGGGCCTGGGCTTTCTGTAGCCAGAGGGTTCCCCGTTCCTCGTCCCAGTTATCGAAGAAGCCCTCGGAAGCGGCCTTGTAGACGATATAGGTGTCCGCGTTGACGGTGAACCAGTTGGTGTCATCGCTGGCGGAGAGGACGGTCAGGTACTTCCAGTAGGGGATGCGAACGCGGTACTCACCGGCGTCGCTGTCCTCCCACAGGGAGGCGCTATCTGAGTAGGGGAAGACCTCATAGACCATGGTGCCATCGTCATCCGATGGTTCCCCCATGAGGATCATCTCGGGCTGCCCCATGAGGGTCTCGGCCTCAGCTTCGGCATCGGCGGAACCCCAGGTCTCCTCGGCCACCTTGCGGTCGGTCGCGATCTGGAGTTCCCGGTGGAAGCCGGTCGAGAGCAGCTCGTAGGGGCGGTTCCGGAACTCCTTGAAGTTGGAAGGCACGTCGCCCAGCTCACGGGTCTCAGCGACGGTCGTGAAGCTGGAGAGGGCTTCCATGACTTTGAAGTTGTGCTTCTTCTGAAGCTCGCGGACCGCCTCTTTCACGAGGGTCGGAACCTGGGCCGTCACGGAGGATGGCAGGTCTATGATGATCTGCTGTACGCGGGTTTGCAGTTCGCCGTAGGTTGCCATCGGTCACTCCGTCTCACTTTTTCCGGGACCCGGAAGGTCTACCCACGTCTCCTCCTCCGGGTAGGTCTCCGGCAGGAACAGCTTCCTGAATGGGGACCTCATCCGGAACGACTTTCTGTGGCACCAGGACCTCGAAGAGGCTGGAAGCGGCATCCAGATTGATGACCGCATTCCCGGTGAGAACTGTGCCATCGGGGTCCTCCACGACGCAGCGGCCATTGCCGATCTGCACCAAACGGAACCCGTCTCTCTCCTTTATAACATTCCTGGACCCTGGTTGGGAGGCTTCAAGGGCGAGGCGTCTCTCGATCTCAGAGGCGGCCTGCGACATTAGGTCGCGGCGCTGTTTCACCTTGAGATACTTGTCAACATCGTAGCCAGCCTTCCGGGCGAGGTCCGGATGTACTGGTGTTCCGTAGGCATTCAGGAAGACGCCGGGATCATCCTTGTACATGTAGATTTCCATGCCGAGGTCCGGCACGAAGCGGATGATCGTCGGGCGGTTTTCATCGATGTTAGATTTGGCCATTGGGGTTCCCCGTTAATGGTGAAGGGGCCACCATAACGGCAGCCCCTTCGGCAGTCCAGTAGAAATCGTCAGTCTTAGTCAATCAGCATCCAGCGGATCGTGACGGTGCCAGTGAAGGTCACCGCTTCGGCCGCTGCGATGTTGGGCCAGTCAGCGGCCAGGTTCAGGTAGACATCGCGGGTTGCCGTAGCTGCCGGGATGACGGTCCAAACCGGAGCAGTCGGAGAAGCGGCGCCAGTGAAGCGGGTGGTCCCCAGCGTGATGTTGGTGTAGGGGATGCCGTTCATGACATCTTCGAAAGCGGGGGTTCCGGACAGGACCGAGGTAGCGCCCGCTGCGACTGCGGTTCCGAGGCCGACCTCACCATCCGTAGAGACGCCAGCGGAAGCCTGCGAGAAGATGCCTTCGACAGCGCCACCAAGGATGGCGATAGCGCCGGCCGGGAAGGTGTAGCAGACCGCACCGATTGCGAGGTCCACATCGTCGTCGCCGGTGCCGACCGCGAAGTCGGTCAGGGTCAGGACGGTGGTGTGGAAGGTGCCGTCGCCGTGCTCGACTGCGGTACACAGGGCGCCCGGAGTACCAACCGTGGCGGCCGGGGACTTCAGGACGTTAACACCGAGAGTGTCCACGTCGCCGTTGGCGTCCACAACCACTGCCTTGGAGGCGGTGACCGTACCCGGCGTAACGGCAGCTACAGCGGCGAGCTGTGCAGCGGTCATCGCGGTACGAGCGAGATTGGAAAGGCAGAGGGCAGCGCGCTCGGCCGGGGTCTTGATGTCGCCACCTACATCGATGGGATCATCAAGCTCGTCGAGGTGCTTGTGCCTGGAGAATGCGCCGTAGAGTGCCATGGTCGAGCTTCCCTTGTTAGAATTATGGGAGAAGGGGGTCCTCTAGAGGACCCCACTCTCGGTTAGCTTATGTCGTTCGTCGTGTCGCGCATCAGCGGATCAACATCGGCCAGGTGATCCATCAGGGGCAGGTAGTAGCCCTCGATGAAGCTCATGACCGCACCGCTGTCTGCCTCGGCGTTCGTGTCCAGGGTCAGTGCGAAGCTCTGACCAGCCGGGATCAGGAACGGGTGGAGGCCCGTTGCGTGAAGCGTGATGTTCGAAGACGGGGCCTCGTTGCGGTTCGCACGAGAGGTATCCGCATCGTAGTCCTCGGGCTCCTCGCCGTCCTCGTCATCGATGTGCAGGTCCTTGTACACGATCTGGCCAACCGCGAGGTTGGTGGCCGCTGCGGCCATGATCTTGAAGGTGCCCAGCGTGACGGCATTGGTGGCGGAGCCGACCGTGATCCGGCGCTCCATCTCAGCAGTCAGCGCGACCGAGTTGTCCGGGTCAACCGCTGTGGTGACCAGGATACCGACCCGCGTGACTACGAAGGGCAGGACCGGGATGAACTCGGCTACTGCACCGGCGCTATCGATGTTCGGCGTGTCGGCTGCCGAGACGATAACGACCTTCCTCATATCGACATGCATTTGCGTTACTCCCTATGGGTTCCGGTCACCGATTACGTTGACGCCAGGTGGATCACGCGGGCCTGCGTGGGACGCTCCCAGACGAGGAACGCCTCGACAGTCCCGACCCAGCCGATCTCGCGGCGGGTACCCAGCTCCTCGGGCATACCAGCCCGCAGCTCGGGGTCCATAATCTTCACAAGGCCACCAGCGTCGGCGCCGAAGAAGATGGCCTCACCAGTCGTGGTGGAGTTGCCGATCAGGTCCGACAGCGCGTCGGTGTGGTTGGTCTCGTAGAGGGTGAAGCCCTCCACATCGTAGAGCTTGCCACTGATCAGCGGGTCCTTCGTAGAAGGAGCCATCCAATCCTTGAACTCCGGGTCGTTCTTGATGCCTCGGGCCGCCCTGGTGCTCAGGATGCCGATGTAACGGCCGTTCTTGAACTTGGGGCACTTGAGCGTGCCGTGGAGGCGATCATGAAGGCGCCGGAGGTCCTGGATTTCCAGGTTGCGGTCGGAGAGGCTGTCAGCGGAGCCGTCCGTGACGAACTCACCACCAGTCGAGAGTGGGGTGTACTTGTACGGCGTGAGCTGGAGAGCGTCGGCGCACATCTTGTCCATGGTCAGCGAAATCTGGTCCCGAAGGGCCTGCTGGAACGGGTCCATGATGTTGAAGTGCGTCAAGTGCTGCTCGAACTCCGTGATGGGAATTTTGTATCCCCACTGGCTCACAGAGACCGACTTGGTCTCGATGGCCGGACGGCCGCTCGGGAGCGATGCATCAGTCTCACTCACGCGGCTTGCCAGCGGGAGCTTCATGATGCGAGTGATCGTGACAGTGTCACCCTTCTTCTTACCGAAGCCGGGCTCGGCACGGAAGAACTTCATAAACTGGGTGTCTGCGATAGCCTCGCGGCGGATGTCGCTCGACAGAGCGTGGTTCCGATAGGTGCCGGTCGGCGCGTCAAATGTCCAAGACATTGCGGTTCCCCCTTGGGTGCCGGATTTCGTTTCCCCGTCCGACTTACGGGCTTCTGTACATTGTTCAATAGGGGGTGTCAATAAAAAAATAAGGGGCCAGGGGGAGGGTTCGAACCTCCATCTTCCGGCATTCCTAGTCGTCAGACTAGACCGGCGCTCTATCTTTGAGCTACCCTGGCGGGCGGGAGGCCCCATTAAGCTATGGGGCGCCTTTATCCCTGGCGTCTGAGCATTGGATCAGGTCCTCCCAAAAGGCGTCTTGAAGCAACATTAGAGCCTATAAAGATGCCTCAAGGTTACATCGAAAGGGCGGAGGGGTCCCGGACGGGGAGCGGGACCCCTCCTCTGGCCGCACGGTGGAAAGGGACACCGGCAGGCGCAGCTCGTTTAGAAAAGCCCCATCTTCTTTTGGAGAGCCTGAAGGTCTTCCAGCATCCCAGGACGTGCCTGGCCGGAAGCCGCCGTTGGCTTTCCACCTGTCTCGTTTCCTCCGAAGATGCCGGCAGTGCGGCCTTCATCCTCATTCTCGTCGCGGCGCTTAGCAGCGGGAGCGGGAGTTCCATCATCCGCCTCGATGAGCTTGCCATACTTCTTCTGAAGTTCGGCGGCTACATCTGCGAAGAAGAGGTCGCGGGAAGCGCCGAAGTATTTCTGCATATCCATGCCAGCGGCCTTGGCGCGCTCGGCTACCTTCCCAGAGACGGTCTCAACCACATCCTCGTGGGGCTTCCAATCGGGGTAGGCGTTGGAGAAGGCTTCCCACATGCCGGTCGCGGCGGCCGACCTTTCGGCCTGTTCCCGCTGGTGCTGCTCGCGGGCTGCCTCTCGGGCCTCGAATGCGGTGGTGGTGCGCTCTGCAAGGGCGCGGGAGAAGCCCTCGGGGTCTTCAATCTGGCTCGGAATGCCGCTGAAGTCCGGCTTGATGTCCTTGTAGGTCACCTGTCCCCGAGGATCGGGGGTCTGAGTAGGCGTTCCATACAGGGTGGAGCGGCGGATTTGGTCCTGGAGCGTCGTGTTCTGCTGTTCCAGAGCCGCTAAGCGGGCCAGAAGCTCGGTTTGAGCGTTATCTTGCTTCACTGGGGCCTCATCGGGGCCATTCAAAGAGCGGCCGTGGCGCTCGAAATGGGCGAAGATGTCGTCGGCGGCAGGCTCTACAGGGGCTTTCTTACGTGCCATAGGGTGTTCCCGTCGTTAGGTTGCGAAAGGCGAAGGATAGGCGGTTCCGTGTGGGGGCGTCAACCAGGAAATCTAGTGGCTTCTGCGGCTGCCAGCTTGCGCCGGGTCACCATTCCCCTATGCAATCGTTCCACGGCGATGTACTCGGCCCACAGTTGGAGTGCCAGGTCGGGTGTAAGGATGCCATCGGTGGAGGAATTGAGTGCCCGTTGAACGATCCGGTGCTTTCCTTTGTCGAGTTCCGCGATCAGGTAAGGCTCAGCCGCTCCGAGGACCGGCAGTTCCATCACTGCGCTCTCTACTTGGACCATTTTCATTGGCGATTTATTCCCATCGTCTTGGCGATGTCGGCCATCTCGCGGATCGAGCCGGCACCGGGCTGGACCGGGCCAGCTCCCTGCTGCATTTGCTGGGCCTGCTGGAACTGACCCATCACCGACTGCATCACTTTGTCACGTTCCGAGATCGAAATCTTTTCCATATCTACGTCAGAGAGCTGGAAAAGCAGCTTGACCAGCTTGTTCATGTCAGCGGTTTGCATGAAAGCGGCGAGGAGTTCCTTAGATTGGGCCAAGTATTGCATAAGCTGAAGCAAAGCTTTCAGCATGCGGTTCTTCTGGATCAGAGTAGAGATGCCCTGCGCCTGGAACGTGATGGGCCGCGCAATCAGCTCGCGTCGGCGCTTCATCAGAGCGCTGAACAGTTCCTGTCCGCAGGCGTTAGCGACCATCGTGTCGGTGGGTTTCACATGCTGGAGGCCGCACTTCCACACCAGATCGAGCGTCGGATTGAGCCAACGGCTCTCGATGGTCTGCGCAATCGAACGGATGAGGGCGCTGGAACTCTCTTGCGTCTGAGAGACTTCGGTCGCAGATGTGCGGGCCTTTGGCGCGAATTGGCCAAGCCCTACCTCATTGATGTCCGCCGCTTCACGCAGTTCGTTCTTCATGGCGGACCAGATTTGCATGCTCTCCGGAGGAAGCTGGCCGAGGTCCACCGCTTGGAGCACGTCGGAAGCCGGGACACCGTCCTCTGCTTGGAGGAGCATGTTGGGAGTAATCCCACCGGCAATCTGTTCCGGGTTCAGAAGGTAACTCGGAACGACGACGAACGCCTTCATCGAGGACATCTGGACCGCGTCCAGGATCAGGTTCGTCAGATTGTTGAAGACCTTGGCCACGGAGCCGAAGTCTTCCATGTAAGTGCGGCCGTAGACGGAGAAGGGTGCGCTCACCAGGGGCGCATAGACCATCCAGTCCTTCTTGTGCCAGTAGGGATTTGCCTCCGGGCCTCGGATGAGGAACTGCTCGTTCCCCACGACCATAAGGGCGTCCTTGGCGAGGACATCTCCGTTGGGAGCCACGACGGTCGCAATGTATTCATCCATCACGATGGGCTGGCGGGTAGAGGAGAGGTCGGCTCCATGGCCCGAAGCTTCTTCCTGTCGGCGGCGGGCTTCTCCGTCGATATGCGACACCATCTGATCGACGGCATCCAGGTTGTAAATCGACGAGCCCTTCTTGTCCTTCATGAGCGCCATATCACGCAGCTCATGCTTATCGAGTTCCGTGCGCCGGACCCGGTAGAGATTGCGGTAGGTTGGATCGAGCCACACCTTACGCGGGTCCACTGTCTCGATAGCGACCCTCCCGTAGCCGTGATCGTCCCTCCAGCAGACCGAGGAGCACATCGCCATGATGGCTCCCATCTTGCACTGTTCCTCGAAGACGGCGGGGAACCCCAGGCAGGTACCCGTTTGGTTCCTTCCAGCGACCGACAGCCATACGTCGGTCATGCGCTTCACGGCGGATGTAACGTCCCCCTCGCGGTCGGCGGGATCGACCACCGTATAGAAACCGGTTGGGCCGGTGACGAGCGCTTCCTTCAAAGCGGCTGCGAAGCGGTCTACGAAGGCGGGGATTTCGGGGAGGGTTTCCTGGGCCTGCCAGCCGGCTTTGCCGGCCATGTCGTAGCGGTTCCAGTAGAGGTGGAGGTTCTCCTCCCACTTGTCGTCGCGGTTGTTCAATCCACCACGGCGGGCGGACTGGGCCTCCTGGAGGTAGCCTTGGAGGACAGGAACGATCTGACGAGCGTTATCGTCGGTCGGGCCGCCAGTTACGATTGTAGAGGCTGGTTCCGGTGCACTGTAGGCCACGGTTCACTCCTGTTAGGCGCGGAGGCCCACCAGGGTCATCACAACTGCGGTGCTGGTGCCCCCAGAGGTCGAAAGGCGGTAGTAGCGGAACATGTCATCGAGGACGCGGCCAGCCCCGGCAGCGGTAAAGGACGCGGCATCGTTGACCCCGGCTGCGGCAACCTGTCGAGCGAGGCGACAGGTGACGAAGTTGGTGCCATCGTTGGAGCCCTGGAGGACCGCCGTGGCGGAGCCGAAGGTGCCGTCCACCTGGACAGACAATCCTCTCACGCTGCCCATCGAAGCCTTCACTCCGGTCGCGAGGCCGTTCAGGGCGCCGGACCAAGTGGCGACGGCATAACCGTCATCGGTCTTCACGAGGGTAACTGCTGGTGTAGTTGCGCCGTCTGCCATCTTAGGCTCCCAACTTCGATCCGTGTTTCACCGTCCCAGGTGGGACGGGCTTGCCGATCCTGAATAGGGCATCGGCTGCGTTATTCGATCCTCGGCTAAAGTATCCGCCCTTGGCCCGGTTGTCGATAGCTGCGTTCGATGCGATCCTTCCTTGTACCTTACCCAGCGGGAAAAGGACAGCGGCTCCGTAGCCCATCGCATCTCCGGGATGGGAGTGGATGTTCTTCTTAGGCACAGTCGAGACGAGGCCGGTATGAGCGATATTGAAGTGCCATCCTCCACGGAGAGCGTGCCAGACATGGGGAGCCCGGTCGCGGTCTACCTGGACGAGGCCCCTGCCTCCGACAGTCTTCGCAAGGACGGCACGAAGCGGCTCGATGCGTTCCAGGACCTTGACGGGGCCAGACCTCCAGGCACCGCCGAGTTCCTTCCGCAACTCACGGACAGCGCTCCGATGAACGGAGGTCTGCTCACCGGTGAGACCAGCGGGGTCACCGATGTGCCGGAAGGTAATGTGCTCGGGCTTGTAGCGCTCAATGATGACCGGCTTCACCACGTCGTTAATGAGTTCCGCAACACCGATCCCTTCGCCAACAAAGCTGTCGAGGATGTACCACTGGCCCATTGGCGTGCGCTGCGTGATTATGCATGTCGGGTTATGGCCGAAGTCCCAGAGCATGATTGCTTCCAGCCGAGGGATCGGGGTTAGGCCAAGGGTCAGATGGATTTTCTCGGACCACTGCGGGGTCACCGCCTTACCTTCGATCTGGAAGCCGAACTCACCATCGACGAAACGCCGGATCAGGTCGGGGCGGTGGCGCCATGTCTTCCGGAGGCCGGCGTAGTATTCCTTCGGGAGGTGCATGATGTTCTCAGGCATGGCCGGTTGCCACACCCGGAAGTCGGGGTCGGGATCGCGGACGAACCGCGTGTAGGTCCAGTGGGCTTCGTCTGGGTTGTTCTCCGCGAGCTTGGCGCAGTACCAGTTCATGCCGGGCTGCCTCAAGCGGGAGAGGGCGATATCGAAGATCATCTCATCGACACCGGCCGATCCGACGGCGGGAGCGGGTTCGTCTATCGCAAAGCCAGCCAGTTCGCGGGACATGAGCTTGGTGGCGTCATTCTGGTCGTCCATTCCCATGAAGACCACGTCGCCCTTGGCGACACCCTCTGCCCAGGTGAAGGTCTTCTTGGAAGCGTTGTAGGAACCATAGACACCAGGGGGGAACCACTGGAAGAAAGTTTTCTGGGTTGTGCCAACGATGTTCTCAAAGGTATCGCGGATGATCGCCCAGGTCGCGCCGGGGTTGTGGCGCGTGTGGTAGAGGGAGGCCCATGCGATGGCGGTGGACTTTCCTTCTCCCATGCGGCTGGAGAAGAGGTCCGCTCGGGCGCGGCTTTCTATGAAGTTTCTTTGGACGGGGTTCGGGTTGAACTCAGTTCTGTGGACTGTCTGGGCCATTCGATGGGCCTCCCTGGTCCTCACTCAATTTTTCGCTTCGCTCTTTTGACTGGAGGAGGCCCTTCAGTCGGCGGTTCCGTTCGCGGTGGTATGCATTCATCTTCTCGCGGCGAGCGGCGACCTTCTCTGCGATGACGGCGCGGTCCAGCTCGGTGACAGCGACGCGAGGGGCCAGAAGCCGCTTCTGACGGCGAGGCAGCTTGGGCTTCTCCTTCTTGAACTCCTTCGTCGCTTCTTCACGGACGGGATCGACGACGTTCTCAGGGTCGGGCGGCGGTTCCAGTTCCTGGACCTGCTGGGCCTTCAGCTCGTAGATGTTCGGATGGTCCTTGGTGCCGGAAGCGGTATTGGCCATATCAAGGGAGGTGTTGATCTGGATCGGAACGGTGATGTCGATGGCGGCCTTATCGCTGAACACCTTGGGGTTGCGCTTGGAGGTGGACCACTTCACCCAGTTCAGGAAGAGGTCCAGGAGCCGGATTTCAGCTTGGGAGCCGGGCTTCCGCATCATGTTGCGGAGCTTGTCGATGGCCTCGTCCTCCATAATGTAGGAGGAGACCTCGCGAGCAGCGTGGAAGGCTTGGGCGACCTCGGGGTGCCGCATGACCCACACCATGAACAGGGTGCGGGGCGGCAACCCCTGGTCGTTCTCAATGTCTCCGAAGGAGCGGCCGAACGCTATGGCCTCGCAGAATGCGAGAGCCGCACTCTCGTCGAGCGGGTCATCAAGTGTCCATGTGCGTTTCGGTAGCGGCGCCATTCATCTGTACCAGGGGCATATCTTCAAAAGGGGAAGATGTCTTCAGTGCCCATAGCATCTTGTCCCCGTCACGGCTGCGGTCCACCATATCGTGGGCGGCTCGCTTCAGTGTGCTCTCACTGATACCGGACTTCAGTCCCTCGGTAAAGCATTCTTTCGCGGTTCTCGGTCCCTGGTTCAGGAAACCCTGTAGGAACAGAATAGCCCGTCCCATCGCCTTAGGAACACGGGAAGCGGTCTTCTTCTCTTTGATGGCTTCTTCATTGTAGGCACCTTGCCAGCGGAGGATGCCGTGGTCGTTCTCAGGATCAGGGTGCGTCTCCAAGATGTAGGCAAGGCCGGTGCCCTTCACAACGCCGACGTTACCCTTGATGCGGGCGATGAACTTGGTGCCATCCTTCGCCTCGATGGCGCTGTTCTCGCTCCGGACGGCCCCTGTGAAGTCAATGGAGCCATACCCTGACTGGATGCGGTTGTCCCCGGCCGCTCCCTTGCGGCGGTGGCGGATGAACATGATGGCAGTCTTATGGAAGACTGCCAAGTTACGGAGCGGCTCGGTCCATTCACGGACCTCATTTGACCGGTGAATGTCGATCTTGCTGCCGGTCCAGGCTTGAACCGGGTCAACCACCATGAATTTGATCTTCAGGTCGCCTAGAACCTGGTCAATCTGCTTCATAGCCCGCTCATCCAGCGGTCTGGCCTGATCTGTGACCTGAACCCTTGAGCGGTCGGCGCCTTGGTTGTCGAGACGCCAGACAATCGTGTCGTCGGCTGCGTCTTCAGCGTTCAAAATCCAGCACTCGGACGGCGGGATGGACCCCGGAACCATGCCAGGGAGCGGTCGGCCGGTCGTCAGACAGGCTATGATCTCGCAAACCAGGGTCGATTTACCGATACCGGGGTCTCCGGTCAGCATGGAGAGGCTTCCTGCGGGGATATAGGGCTTCCAGAGCCATTCGATCTGCTTTTTCTCGATCATGTCGGAACGCCGGACGGTTAAGTAGGGGGCTTTTGCCTCTTGGGGCATGTTTGGGGGACCAGATCAGGGGGTCAGGACCGGGAATTGGCCTTCTGACCCCTGCTGGAACTCCTACTATACGGGTCAGCAGGTCAACTCAATGTGGCCGAACGCCGCAGGGGCGACAGGTCAAAAGGTCAGATCGCCTATAAGACCACTTGGAGCTGACCGCTCTCGCTAACGCTCGCGAGAAATGGTTTCCTCGGTCTCGTCGGAGGACCTCGGAGGGTCAGTTCATCTTCCTCTATAAGGGTAATCTGGACTTTGAACCCCTCTACGTTCGCTCCCGCTCGCCTATTTACCTACCAGTAGCTAGGGAGCCACATGCTAGAACCATGTGGCCTCTCACTAGCGTATCACTGCCCCTTCTCCGGCCCCCCGCTCCCGTCCCAGTCCTCTATCCGATAGCCGCTCCCCGTCCCCGGTTCCACCCTCCCGCAGGGGCTGAACGCTGTTCACCCAGATGCGACGATATGCCGCACCCAGCGAGCGAGCGAAGCGAGCGAGCCTCATCCTTTGTAAGATGCTTATGCGACATGGCGCGGAAAGGTGGCCGCTGCATCCTATGATCTGTGTACTGTATATGCAGCGTGCAGGGTTTTTCTTATTTATTTTCAGTTGCATGTACACGGCGTGTCCGGCGGGGCCCCGTTTTCTGCCGCCCGGCGGCCGGGGGTGGGGCGGGGGGAACGGGTGCCGGTACATCTCGGCCCGGCGCACATTACGGCGTTCAATTGGGCGAGACCCGCACAACACAGCGTTCAGATTGCATATAAGACACACAAAAGAACCTCTTCATATTCCGCAGAAAAACCGCTTTTCTCGCACGCTCCCTCGCCCCGCGACAAAACGCCACACCGCGCTATTGAACAGCGTTTATGTGGTGCCGTTAACTCTTCCTTAACCTTTGCGTCGCATCTTCGGCCTTGGCACCCGCCAATGGTGGTCGGTGCCGCTACAACCTGAAAGGCTCTTACAATGAACATGATCTCAAACCCCATCGTTAAGGTCTCCAATGGCGTAACGGCACAGATGGATGGCGACTATCTTGTCATCCGCATTGACGTGTCGGCCGATGCATTGGCCCGCGCCAAGCCGTCCAAGTCTGGCGCGCTCTGCATCTTCGCCTCTACCCAGTGGCGCGCTCTAAAGGCGCTCGGTGGCAACCTGCGCATCAACGTGTCGGCTGGCATCCCCAATCCTGCGCATGACAGGACCGCGCTGGAAATCGAGCGCAAGATGGCCGATCCGAAGTTTGCGGCGACCATGCGGGCCTACTTGGCCGCGCAAGGCCATGGTTCGGATGAGAGCGACGAATAAACCCTAGCATCGTGAAGCGGCCACGCTTGAACGCGTGGCCTTTTCGCGTTCAAGGAGATGCATATGAAACACTCAAACGATGAGCGCATGCTCATAGAAATCGTTCTATGTGCAACCATCATAATCCTGTCCCTCCTGCTATTGGTGACGTCATGAGCCCGAACGATGAAATCGCATGGTTAATGGCCGCCATGTTTGTGCTCGGCATGGTCTCAGGAGCTCTCTTGCATTTGGTGCTGTCATGAGCTTGGCCATAGCAACATCGAACAGCTTGCTAGTGCAGCGCGCTGGCAAAGCTGGCTATAGGGATGGAAACGAGATGCAGGAGGACGATGCCTGCAATCCTCCTGCATGGGTGCGTGAGACCGCCGAAAGTGAGCACGCCTATCGCGAGGCATGGGCCCGTGGCCTCCGACACTTCTGGCTTGGCTACATGCTAGACATGGCGCAAGAAAACGATTGGTTGTAACGCTCAACACAGCCAGCGGCCCAAAGCGGACCGCCAGACGCAATCGACAAGGGGAGGCTATCTAGCCTCCCCTTTCTCATTCCTGGCCAGCTAGCGGCCAAATTTGGCGCCGCAATCGCCATGCGAGCCTGCGATCCCTGGTGCCGCGCCAGCGCGTGCGAGGAAAGTTAACGAAAGGTTAACGCCGCCGGCCGGCGCGTGCGACAAAATGGCACGCGGCAGCGCGCCACATGGCCAAAAGTGCGGCAAATCTGCCACACTTGGGCCGTGCCAAACCCGTGCCAAAACCCAATGGAGTTCCCAATGCATGTGACACAGAAAGCCAAGGGCGTCGCCTTGTTGCCTACATTGCGCACAATGGGCGTCCTACCCCAATGGTTCGAAACAGTCACGGCCTACTGCCTCCCTTACAACATGCCCGAGACCTATTCCCTAGATGGGATGTTTGCGCGTCCATGCCCAGAAAGGCCGCGCCATGGCTTTGTAGAAAGCCGCCCCATCAAAGGATTGAAAGACCTCTTGGATGTGTACATGGAAGCCAAGATGGCCGATCCCAAGGCAGAAGTCCTAATCATGCCCACACTATCAGGGAACGCTAGTGGTGTTCTCACAGATAGTTCTGTGACATGGGCCTACAAAAATGATGGTGCCACGGCTGGTAAGGGACAGCAATATATAATCCCATGCACCCCTGGAAAGCTCACAAGTTATCTTGATAGAATGTCCGCTTATGGAGCTGCCGGTATAAAGGACAGCCCATACATGGAAATCGTAGAGAATAGTGGAGCGGTTACCATAGTACAGCTTAGGGATGGCCCTAAGGTAGGCCGTGTGCGCTATAACTATGTGCCCACACAACGCTACATAGTATCCAGCGTTGTTATCCCAACTGAGGAAGAGGTGAATGACCTCCTATTATGGGAACGCCGCGTCAACACCATGGAAGAGGGGACCGCAATCTATTGCCCAGGAGTATCATTGTCATCGCATATAACAGTGCATGGAATAGCGAAGGGTTTCGCAGTGATTACTGATCCTGAGGCACCTAAGCCTGTCGCAGGAGATGCCTTAGAGCCTGACAGTGAGCAGCCTCCTAAGCTACGGCGCGTTCATTACAGGGCCATGAGCAAGATGTTTGGAAAGCCCATGTTTTGCGATAGAAAAAGCGCTATCCAAGCATCAGTGTCGATCCTCCATGTCATGAACGAATGGGGCTACGAACCATACCTATTGAAGCTCCGAGTGGCCGGAGTATCGTTGATGGCGCGCATCCTAACCGCTGCATGCATAGGGGAAGCAAGGCATTTCTATGCCAGTGGCCCCGGCTCTATTAATGGGAGCGCTCCAGCAATAGATTGGATAATGCTGGACAAAAGCCGTGTGCCATTAATGAAGGGCTCACAAACCCATGGCTCACGCGATATGGTATTCACCCGTCTGTTATCGATCAATAACATGGAGATACTGCGATCCCTTATAGATCAAGCGGTCCAGGATTTTGAAGGTCCATGGAGGGGCGCGGCTGATGCCAAGGATAAGAACGGGGATTATGTAGGAAGCTGCTCATATGGCGGTCCCAAGTGGCGAGATGCAGCGCGGGATACTCGCAATATGATCGATGCCATATTCGTGTTCAAGGATGAGCCTACTGAAATCAATTGGAATAAGGTTGTGGTCTATTACAATAAGGCGGTCAATTCCGTCCACAATGGTGGAAAGCTCACATCCAAGTTCATAGCCGATGCTTATGTGGACCTCTCAGTGACCGTTCCTCAGTTCGGGCTAGCCACCCCTCAGGTGATGGAAATCCTCTGCGGGCCTATCCAAGATGCGAAGATCAAGGTCCAGAAGGAAGCCGAGAAGCACATCAACCAAGGCTGGAATGAGAGTGCTGATAGGCGCCTTAAAGCAGAGGAGCGGCGGGCTCAACGCATAAAGGATATGCATGAAGCGGCCCTTCAAGAGGAGATCAACTCAGTCTCCTACTACCCATGCAATTACTGTCAGAAGCCGGGTGCATCGTTCACCACAACTGTCTACCATCCAAAGGACCAGATGTGCATGAACCACCCTGATACCGATCACGCCTATGTGCCCAACTACACCTATAGCTTTCTCAATAGCGTTCACAACAAGTGGTTCGTTGTCACAGCGCCACCAGAGAAACCCCGTCTCTACAAGTGCGGCCTCTGCACCAAGAAGGACGGCTACTCAAGGTGGCACCCCATCGCTAATGCATGCGATGACACCGACAAGAGTATTCCTACAAACTGTATGACATCCAGCGAGCTGTCGGCCTTATATGGCGTTGGCAAGTGGGCGACCCCTTATGGGATATCGCCGCTCTACACCAAGAAGGGTGAGCCGCCTACCAAGGAGACCTACAAGGAACTCAAGAAGGTGCTCCCTGTAACTATCAATGAGGTCACCCCTCAAAGCCTTGTGCAATACAATAACTACTTGCCTGAATGCACATGTATCGACTGTATGAAGGTGAAGCTGCAAAAGGACATGTATGCGAACAACCTTCCAGCACCCACGGATAACCCAGAGGACCCGCACTATCCTAAGTGGGAGCCGCTCTACAACGAAGACCAAGATGGGGGATTGGAGTGATGTTTCGTAAGTGCCCCATCTATCGTGATGAATGCCACAATGCACATTGTATGCTTGTGTGTCAGAAAATGAACAAGCCGAAGACGGAGACTACCCCAATGAAGAAGCTACCGGACACCGTATGGTGCAATCGCCACAAGCAAACCTGCTCTATGTGGTCATGCCGCGAGAAGATGATATGCCTCATGGATGCCTCAGACGTGATTGAGGTCATCACGAATGGCCCTCCAAAGGCCACCACATCCACAGCCACATCCTATAGCCACACTGAAGTGTGGAGCCGCGATTGCCATAAGGGCCTCCATGTCCTTGGGAAGATCGGTGGTTGCACCGTATGGATCGGCAAAGAGAGTGAGGTCACCTTCAAGGTTCCCCTTGATGTAGACAAAGCGTGGGACCTCGTGGTGTGCCTCATCAAGGGGACATGGTCGAAGATAGCTGGTGGGGCTGGTGATCGTATCCTCGCATGTAATGAGAGCGCGGAAGAAACCTTCGGCTCCCTCGTATGGAAGACCCCAACTGTCCCCTACATGCACATCAACTGGCCCGACTATGGTATTCCATCACAACTTCCTATGGAATGGTGGCGGGTTTTCGTTGATAAGATCGCGTCCCTTGAAGAAGGGAGCAACATTGTAATGTTCTGTATGGGAGGTCATGGTCGCACCGGAACAGCCGCTTCTATCGTCGCTTCCGTTGGGGGCCTCGTTCCAGACGATATGTGCCCCGTTACATGGCTTCGGTCCTTCTACTGTAAGGAAGCTGTCGAATGCCATGACCAGTTGAAGTATGTAGAGGACATGACCGGTCGAAAGGTCAGTGCTGGTGGCTCCAAGAACACATACGGCGGATATACGAATACCAGGTACGCCAAGACAGAGAAGCCCGTCAAAGAGGGGCGCACTGGATGGTGGCAGCGCACCAAAGAAGGCTCCTTCGTGAAGCACTACTTCAATGGGGGACGAAAGGTCACATCGACAAAGAGCGATGAATGCCCCGATCTACAACCAGGGGAGGCCGAACTCCTTGAGGAGCTGGATGGCCACCCCTTCTATGTGGAGGACAGCAAAGGAACCCCAATCCTGTCCAACAACAAGTACAAAGCCTATGCAAAGGCTATGGGGCTCTTCGGCTCCAATGAGTTTCCCCACATAGGGATGCTAAAGGACATGACCCTTGTGACGGTGGAAGGCTACGTCTTTGGTTGGGACGATGCTGACAACCGCTTCTACTTCTACGATATGGCAGTCAACCTTGAAGATGAAGCCTCTACGGAAACGCCTCCGGAGGCTGACAGTGCAGGAAAGTAACATGGAGAAGCGTACAACAATGGGAGCGCCTGCAATGGCGCTCTCTACCCCACAGTTGACCGAGTGGCTACGGAATGCGCGTTTCGGAGAGTGGCTGGCCTATTGGAACGGCTACCTCGCACAGGATCGCACAGGTAGCGCGGACATAGAGCGGCGCGCTGCGCTCGCCTATAGGGCGTATGAAGCGGGCCAGGTAACCCTGGTACAGAAACGGGAAGGCCCATCACGGTGGGTTTATTTCATGGTGCGCATATGAAGAAGATCAAGACCCTATCGATTGGCTTCCACATCGGTATGAAGACCAAGAGCTACTTCAAGTATGCAAGGGGACACTCATCTGGGTCGAAGCATGGCACCCTCG